>Ga0256405_10003109_pt1 | contig 35406 bp, 34 predicted proteins | sample RumenRJG_02DNA_FD_189096 | JGI IMG/M metagenome (GOLD analysis project Ga0256405, IMG submission 189096) | Bovine rumen microbial communities from Lethbridge, Alberta, Canada - RJG_02 | ecosystem: Host-associated > Mammals > Digestive system > Stomach > Rumen | place: Canada: Alberta...
ATGGGAGGGGCCGGAGTGGAGCGCAGCGGAACGGAGTCCTCCGGGAGGGTACTCCCTTCCTCCCTCACTCCATCATACAAAAAAAGAGGATGACCTTAAGTCAATCTGACTTTTTGGTCATCCCCTTTTCATGTCCAGCACGCTCAATCAGGCAAGCCTGCGCCGCATCGGCCTGCCCGGTGACATCCGAATGTATGAACTGGTTTCCAGTCAGTTCAAGAACCGGTATTTCATCCTCAGCGGGTCCGGTTCCCGCCAGCTCCTCGCATCTCCCGAAGTCGTCGGTTATGCATCCTACCTGGATCTGCTGCCGTCCACGGCTGCCGCGCTCCGCTACCTGGTGGAGGAACAGGGCATGTCGCCGGACGCCGACATCCTGACGATCCTCCGCGGCGGGTTGAACTACCCGGTCGAGGAAGCCTGTTATCAAACCGGCATCCGGGTCCGGGACATGCATTTCGTCTCCTGCGAGCGGATCATCAAGGACCATGTCATCACGGGGCTGGAAATCAAATACGAAAAACTGACGCTGACCCGTGGCCGGACCCTGGTCATCGGGGACATCCTGGCGACGGGCGATACCTTCCGGATGTGCTTCGACCATATCGTAGAACGTTTCCGCAGGGGTGGCGGCAGCATCCGCAAGATCATCTTCTTTACGGTCGGCGGGACGCGCGCCATCCGCCTGATGGAGGAGATGGCGCCGCGGATCCGGGCCATTTTCCCGGAATTTGAAGGTTTCGAGTGTTTCTTCTATGAAGGTGTTTTCACGGTCTATGAGGATACGGGCGAAACAGGCGTCAACGTGCCGGACATCGATTTCGGCTGGAAGGGCGGCGCCGTCTGTCCGGAATTCCGCCGGTATATCCTGGACCGGCCGGACGCTTTGCTGGAGAAATGCATCATCTACGACGGGGGAGCCCGCCGGTATGAGATTCCGCTCCATTTCCGCGAAGTCCTGGAATACTGGGAAGCGGTCCTGCAGCGGGCGGACCGGATCGACCTGCGGGCGCTGGTCTGCGAAAAACTGGGCTATGCAGGGCCCGTGGACTATGCCAGCTGGCTGGAAATCACCCATTTACGGGAACTGGACGATCCGTCCCTGATTGCGCTTTGGGAGGCCGAGCAGGAAATGGTCCGCCGGGCGGGAGACCTGTCCCTCGAGGCCATCGCGGAGCGGCGTGTACATGCGATCCAAACCATCAAGCAACAATATGAGTAACAAACGGACTGACGTGGACTTCACGACCTCGGCCGTCGACAAGGCCGGGCGGAAAAGCAATCTGAGCATGTTCATGGTGATGCTGGGCTTCACCTTCTTCTCCGCGAGCATGTGGGTCGGTCAGCAACTGGCTGACGGACTGGACTTCCAGGGCTTTATCCAGGCCCTGCTCCTGGGCGGTCTCATCCTGGCTGCCTATACCGGTTCCCTGGGTTACATCGGTGCCGAGAGCGGCCTGTCCCTCGACATGCTGGCCCGGCGCAGTTTCGGCGTCAAGGGCAGCTGGCTGCCCAGCGCCATGATCAGCCTGACCCAGATCGGCTGGTTCGGCGTCGGCCTCGCCATGTTCGCCATTCCCGTCGCCAAAGAATTCCTGCACCTGGAGGTGACGCCGGATGTCATGCCTTGGCAGGGCTACCTGCTGGTCGCCATCGCCGGCATCCTGATGACGGCCAGTGCCTATTTCGGCATCAAGAGCCTGACCATCATCAGTTACATCGCCGTTCCCGCCGTCGCCATCCTCGGTACGGCTGCCATGGTCATGGCCGTGCGCCAGGGAGATGCCGGCCTGGTCGAACAGTTTGCGAAAGGAACCAAGGACCTGGGCGTCGTCGCCGGCGCGGGCCTGGTCGTCGGCAGTTTCGTGTCGGGCGGTACGGCGACGCCGAACTTCACGCGCTTTGCCAAGAATGCGAAGGTCGGCCTGTGGACGACCGTCATCGCCTTTTTCGTCGGCAACAGCCTGATGTTCCTGTTCGGCGCCGTGTCCAGCATCTACGTCGGCGGCAACGACATCTTCGAGGTCATGCTGAACCTCAACCTCTTCTACCTGGCGGTTTTCGTGCTCGGCCTGAACATCTGGACGACCAATGACAACGCCCTCTATTCCGCCGGTCTCGGGCTGTCCAACATCTCCGGTCGCAGCAAGAAGACCATGGTGCTGATTTCCGGCCTGATCGGAACGCTGGCGGCGGTCTGGCTGTACTGGAACTTCACCGGTTGGCTGAATGTCCTCAACTGCACCCTCCCGCCGGTCGGCATCATCCTGGTCCTGAGCTATTTCATGAACCGGAAGGCCTATCTGGAAGATCAGGTTCCCGTCCGGGAAGTCAACTGGTTCGCCGTGCTGGGCGTCATGCTGGGTGCCGTCGTGGCCAACCTGGTCCACTGGGGTTTCGCCTCGGTCAACGGCATGGTCGTCGCCGGCGCCTGTTACATGGCCGGATACGCCCTCGGCCGGAAATAGCCGGAACGGCCCAAGTTTTTGATTCTGCGGGAAATGGGACCCCTGATGTTTCATTTTTCGCAGAATTGCGTATATTTGTACGTTTAACGTGTACTGAAAACGATGGGAAAATTATTTGACGAACTGAGCAAGGATCCCCGCCTGAAGGAAGGCTTGAAGACCTGCATCAACTGCGGGACATGTACGGCCATCTGCCCGGCGGCGGAATTCTACCGATATGATCCCCGGAAGATCGTCGACACGGTCCAGCGCAAGAACGATGAGGAAATCGAAGCGCTGCTCCGGAGCGAGACGATCTGGTATTGCGGCGAGTGCATGTCCTGCATGACCCGCTGCCCGCGCAAGAACGGCGCGGGGCTGGTCATCATGGCGCTCCGCCACCTGTCGATCCGGCTGGGTTATTTTACGGAATCTGAGAAGGGCAGGCAGGTCTGGCCGTTGACGAAGGCCCTGAATACCAATATCTTGGAATATGGTTACTGCGTCCATCCGGCGACTTTTGCCTACGAGGACCATCCGGAATCGGGCCCGGTCTTCCAATGGGCGCTGGCGCACAAAGAGGACGTTTACGGACGTCTGGGTGCCAATTACCAGGGCAAGGGCCCCGGTGTGCTGCGCCGCATTCCCCAGGAGGATCTCGATGAACTCAAGGCCATCTACGATGTGACCGGTGGTACGGAGCGGATCGGACTGGTCGAAAAATATTCCAGGGCCAAGGCGGAGGAGATGGGTATGTCCTTCGAAGAATACACGAAATATACGTTTGAACATTGCTCTGCGGGGCATTTCAATTCTGAAGCATGATTTATCAGGGAAAACAGAAGATATGGTCCGACTACCAGAAAGAAATACCGTCCGACCATTGGTTTTATGTGCGGAGTTGTATCCGCCAGAGTTTCTTTCCGGGCTCCGAAAAATGGTTCCTGGGCATCTGCCGGGACATGCTCGGCCATGATATCCATGAGACTGAACACCATACCACCTGCGGCGGCATTGCCTACCACTGCGATGTCATTCCCCAGGAGACCGCGATGACCATCGTTGCCCGTCAGTTCGCCCTCATGACCGAGGCCGGCTACAAGAATCTCGTCGCTTCCTGCATCACGTCCTTCGGCAACTATACTGAGACGCTGGAGACCTGGCGCGAGTTCCCCGAACTCGAGGCCAAGGTCCGGGAGAACCTCTGGAAGGCCTGCAAGCGGGAATTCGAGAAACCCGAATATGTCGCCCATGCGAGCGACCTGATTTACAAATACCGCGGAGAAATCGCCGAACGGGCGAAATACCGCCTCGTCAACCATGAGACCGGGGAGCCCCTGCGGATCGTCGAACACATCGGCTGCCATTATTCCAAGATGTTCCCGCATAAGGGTGTCGGCGGCGCCGAGTATCCCTGCGTGCTCAGCGGCATGGCCGAGGCCTGGGGCGGACAGATCATCGATTATCCCGAGCGCCGCCACTGCTGCGGGTTCGGATTCCGCCAGTACTTGGTCAAGGCGAACCGCGGCTATTCGATGTCCAATACCCACAAGAAATTCGAGTCGATGGAACCGTACCATCCCGATGTCATCATCACCAACTGTCCGGGCTGCCCGTATTTCCTGGACCGCTGGCAGTATGTGATCTCCGAACAGACCGGCAAGACCTATGGACAAAACGGTTTCGGCATTCCCGTGCTGACCTATGAGGAACTGGCGGGACTGGTCCTCGGCATCGATCCATGGGACCTCGGCCTGCAGATCCACCAGGTTGCCGTCGAACCGCTCCTCGACAAGATGGGGATCGAATACGATCCAAAGGCCAAGTACCTTGGCCTCAATGAGAAAGATATCATGAAACCGGGCCTTCCCACGGTCCTCAGATGTTGCTAAACCATGGCCAAGAAGAAAACTGCCGATACCCAGGTTGCCATTGTCGGCGCCGGCATCGCCGGCCTGGAAGCCGCCCGTCAGCTCGTGCGGCTCGGCTATGATCCCGTCATCCTGGAAAAATCCGACCGCATCGGCGGTCACGTCGCCGACTGGCACTGCCTGTTCCCGGACATGACCCCTGCCTCCCGGCTGCTGGACGACTTGACGGACGCCACCCATGACCTCCGGGTCATCTGCCGTGCCAACATTGTTTCTGCCGGCCGGCTGGGTGACGGGTACAACCTGCTCCTGCAGGACGGAACCAGCATTCATGTTCGGGCGATCCTGGTCGCGACGGGCTTCAGTCTGTTTGAAGCGGAGAAGAAGGAGGAATACGGCTATGGCGTTTATGACAAGGTCATGACGAATGCCGACCTCGAGCATTGGTTCAATACCGGCATCGATGCCCGCATTACCGGGCAGGATGTCCGCCGGATCGGGTTCGTGCATTGCGTAGGCTCCCGGGACGTCAAGGCGGGCAACGCCCAGTGCTCCAAGGTCTGCTGCATCACGGCGATCAAGCAGGCCATCGAGATGAAAGAGAAATTCCCGGAGGCGGAGATCTGGTGCTTCTACATGGACCTGCGTCTGTTCGGCAAAAAATACGAAGATTTCTATATCGGCGCCCAGCGCGATTACGGCATCCATTTCATCCGCGGCCGGGTCTCTGAGGTTTCCGAGAACATCGACGGAAAGGTCATTGTCAAGGCGGAGGATACCCTCTGCGGAAAGCCGGTCAAGGTCACCCTGGACCTACTGGTCCTGATGGCCGGCATGGTCTGCAACCGCGACAACCATCCGCTGGCGCAGGCATTGGGCCTGGGCATCGATGAGGACGGGTATTTCCGCAGCAAGGACAACATCGCGTCGATCACGGCGTCCGACCGCAAGGGCATCTTCTATGCCGGTGCCACAACGGGGCCCAAGACCGTTCCCGAGACGCTGGCGGAGGCGCGCAGCGCCGCCCTGGACATCCACGCTTATCTTTCCGCCCAATGATGGACTTCGGATTCTCCCTGGCGCCCAGTTCCGCCATCAATCTGGACACGGTCGACCTCTCGCGGTACCGCAAACTGCTGGAACTCGAACCGGATGCCCGGATCTGCATGGGCTGCGGCAGTTGCAGCGCGACCTGTACGGCCGCGCCGTTCTCCGGCATGAGCGTCCGCAAGGTCATTCTGGGACTCCAGCGGGGACAGGACCGGGAAGTGGACCGGATGCTGTCCGCCTGCATGCTCTGCGGAAAATGTACCATGGTTTGTCCCCGTGGCATCAATACCCGGCATCTGATCCTGTCCCTGTGCCGGATCTGTGCCGACGGGACGCTTAAAGAACGGGAGGACGGACGATGATCGAACGGATTCCCGGCGCTTTCCATCCTTTTGTCCTGCCGTTTGTCTTCGGCATGGTCTTCGTCCTGGGCTACTGCCTGATCGGGATGGTGCGCATTTTCTTCGAACTGCCGCGGGAGGACCGCCGGCGGTTCCTGATCAGTCTCGTCACGCCGAAGACGGCCTGGAAAAACATCCGGGACATCTTCCTGAACTGCCTGATCCATGTCAATCTGTGGAAGCGGAACCGGGTGCTCGGCTACATGCATTCGAGCATTGCGTTCGGCTGGTTCATGCTGATCCTCCTCGGCCATGTCGAGGTCATGCTCTTCCTGCCGCACCGGGTCCGGTTCTTCTATTACCCGATTTTCTTCAACTTCTTCGTCGCCGAAGCGGATGCCACGATCCAGGGCCAGGTGCTGATGTTCCTGATGGATTTCTTCCTGCTCATGGTACTGAGCGGTATCATCCTGGCGATCATCAAGCGGTTCCGTTCGCGGGTGTTCGGCATGCGCCGCACGACGCGTCCGAGTTTCCTCGACCGCGTCGGCTTGTATTCGCTGTGGGCCATTTTCCCGCTCCGCCTCCTGGCGGAGACGTTCACCGCCCACATCAGCGGCGGCAGTTTCCTGACCGAGCCGGCCGGACAACTGTTCCACCGGTTCATCTCCAACGACATGCATGTCCTGCCCACGTGGTGGGCCTATTCCATCGCCCTGGGGATCTTCATGGTCGTACTGCCGTTTACCCGCTACATGCACATCCCGGCGGAGATGCTCCTGATTCCGATGCGCAACGCCGGCATCAAGGTCCGCCATCCGCGCAAGGGATTCGCGAAACTGGATTATTACTCCTGCCCGAACTGCGGTGTCTGCATCGACGCCTGTCCGATGAGCGCCCGGAAGGAGAACCTGAAGGACTGTACCGTCTATCTCAACCGCCAGCTGCGACGGGGGAATGAGCTTCGCATCGAGCAGATCAGCGACAAATGCCTGCTCTGCGGCAAGTGTACGGCGGTCTGCCAGGTCGGTGTCCAGGGACCGGAACTCCGCATCGCCCAGCGCGAGCGCCGGGCTTTCGCCCTGGCGTCGGATTACGGCGGAATCGATGTCGCGCCGATGAAAGCCGCCGTGGCCGGCAAGCCGGCCCGGGTGCTGTATTTCGCCGGCTGCATGACCGCCCTGACCCCTTCCATCCGGAAGGCCACGGAGACGCTCCTGCAAGCGGCCGGGATCGACTGGCAGCAGATGGATCCCGACGGCGGCCTGTGCTGCGGCCGTCCGCTGATGATGGCCGGACGCAAGGAACAGGCCGAGCAGCTGATCCGCAAGAATGTGGAGATCATCCGTGCCAGCGGCTGCGACACCTTGCTGGTGACCTGCCCGATCTGCTACCGGGTCTTCAAGGAATCTTATCCGCTCGAAGGCATCCGGGTGGTCCATCATTCGGTCTTTTTCGAGGAACTGATCCGGGACGGTCGCCTGCCGGTCGAGTACACCTCCGGCAGTTATGTCTACCATGATCCCTGCGAACTCGGCCGCGGCTGCGGCATTTACGGGGAACCCCGGGCGGCGCTCCGCCGCATGGGCGTCCTGCATGAGGCCGGAAAGCACCATGCGGAGAGCATTTGCTGCGGCGGCAGCCTCGGCAGCCTGACCCTGGGCTTCGAGAAACGGAAAGACATCACGCTGAACGCCTTGAAGAACCTGACGGTAAACGGTCCCGAAACGATTGTGACGGCTTGTCCGTTGTGCCTGAACACCTTCGGCCGCTATGCGGACCGGCCCGTCGAGGACCTGGCGGAAGTATTGGTGAAACATTTGAAAACTCCAACGATATGATTGCTCTGATTACCGGCGCTTCGAGCGGCATCGGCGCCGCGTGCGCCCTCCGGTTCGCCGAAGGCGGATATGACCTGATCCTGACGGGCCGCAATGCCCAGAAACTTGATGAAATCGTCCGGGAGGCCCAGGCACTGGGCCGGAAGGTCCTGCCGCTGGTTTTCGACGTGCGGGACCGCGAGGCATGTGCCCATGCTCTCGGCCGCCTGACGGAAGAGTGGCGCCGGATCGACGTGTTGATCAACAATGCCGGTCTGGCACTCGGACTAGAACCCGAATTCCAGGGGGACTTCGAAGACTGGGACACAATGATCGATACGAATGTCAAGGGGTTGCTCAACATGACCCGTTTCGTCGTTCCGGGAATGGTGGAGCGCAACCGGGGCCATGTCATCAACATCGGTTCCGTTGCCGGGGACGCCGCCTATGCCAACGGCGCGGTCTACTGTGCGACCAAGTCGGCGGTCAAGACCCTGACCGACGGGCTCCGGATCGACCTGGCAAAGACGGCGGTACGCGTCACGAACGTCAAGCCGGGGCTGGTCGAGACGAATTTCAGCACGGTGCGTTTCCACGGGGATGCCGACCGGGCGGCCGGTGTCTACAAAGGCATTGAACCGCTGACGGGCGCAGACATCGCCGATGTCGCCTTCTATGCGGCCAGTGCTCCGACCCATGTCCAGATCGCGGAAGTGCTGGTCCTGGCGACCCACCAGGCCAGCGGCAGTGTCATCCACCGCGAAGCATGATCCTGCGAACCGTCATATCGGTCCTGCTCGTCCTGTTGATTGCCGGGACTGCTTTCGTCATCATCTACGACAACGGGGAGCCGGGCCGGAAACTGGCCTGGCTGCTCATCATCGCCCTGCTGCCGGCCCTGGGCCTGGTCCTGTATTTCTGCTTCGGCATCAACTGGCGGCACCACTGGTTCTTCAACCGGCGGCACCAGCGCTACATGGATGCGTTCCTGAGCGGTACCGACGAGCGGGTTAATACCTTGCTGTTCGATGTCGGAAGGACGGAACAGCTGCCGGAAGCGTACCGTCCGCTGGCGCTTCTGCTGAGCAGCCAGTCTTCCCTGACCGTCAGCGGGGACAATGACTTTGAGATCATCACCGAAGGACGCAGGAAGTTCGACCTGCTCGTCGAGGATCTCAGCCATGCGCGGGAATCCATCCACATGGAGTATTTCCATTTCGGCAACGATGCCGGAAGCCGCGTCATCAAGGAAATCCTGATGAAGAAGGCACAGGAAGGGGTCGAGGTGCGTTTCATCAATGAGAACATTGCGAATTTCCCGATCTCGTCGGTCTACTATGACGACATGAAGAAAGCCGGCGTGCAGGTCGAGAAGTTCACCAATCCGCGCAACCACCTGGTCAATCTCGTGACCGTCCTGAATTACCGGGACCACCGGAAGATCGTCGTGATCGATGGCAAGATCGGGTATACCGGCGGGATGAACATCAACGACAAATATTTTCTCCACTGGCGGGACACCCACCTGCGCCTGACGGGATCCTCCGTTTCGGCCCTCCAGTTCGTCTTCCTGGATTCCTGGCTGATGGCGGGCGGCACGCTGGACCGCCCGGTCCGGGATTATTTCCCGCAGCCGGAAGCAGTGTCGGGCAAGTTCGTGCAGATCGTTCCGGACGAGCCCCTGGCGGATCTGCCGGTGCTCCAGATGAGTTATGAATGGGCCATTTCCCATACCCGGAACTATATCTGGCTCCAGACCCCGTATTTCGTGCCGCCGGAGCCGGTACTCAATGCCTTGCTGGCTGCGGCCATCGGGGGAGCAGATGTCCGGATCATGCTGCCGGCGCGGGCGGACAATTTCTTCATGCGCCCGGCCAACCGGCTCCATTTCAGGGAGTTGGTCGCGGCGGGCGTGAAGATTTATCTGCGGGGAGGGGAGTTCATCCACAGCAAGACCCTGGTTTCGGACGACTACCTGTCCTCCGTCGGGACGGCCAATCTGGATTACCGCAGTTTCAGCATCAACTACGAAGTCAACGCGTATGTCTATGACCGGGAGACGGCGCTGCGCTGCAAGGCCGTGTTCGAGGAAGACATGCGGCTCAGTACCCTGGTGACCCAGGAATGGGTGGACAATCTGAAGTGGTATCACCGGTTCGCGGAAGGACTCGTCGGCCTCTTCGCCACAATTCTTTGAGTGTCCTGCCGCAAAAAAATATCCGGCTCCGTTTTCACGGGGCCGGACTTGTTTTCTAACCGCGCTTCCTATTTGAAGCGGATGTCGACCGGAATCTCCTCGAAGTGCATCTTGCGGGCATCGGCCTTGAGCGCGTCGGTGATCTTGCCGTAGTCGGCGGCGAACTTCCGGGCGGCAGCCGCGTCACCCGTCGCCTGGATCTTCAGAATCTGGCCGGCCAGGTCGGTGATGGCCTGGAAGGTTTCGTCGAAGCGGATGGTGTAGACGCCGGTTTCATTGTTGCGGACCACGGCGCCCTTTTCGACCAGCCAGTTCCAGACGGCGATGTTGGCCAGGCCCGTCGCTTCTTCGGCGCCGAAGCGGGTGGAACGGAGGGTGCTGGCGACGAAGGTCGCGAGGAAGTCATTGCGCTGCAGGACAGTGGAGAAGTTGTGCTTCGCGTTGAGGTTGCAAGCCAGCCAGACACCGAGCACGTCACCCTTCATTTCTTCGAAGAAATCGGATTCGTTGCCGAGGGCGTCGGCAACCTCACCCAGGCCGTTGACAGTCTCCTTGACGCCGAGGCCGTGGGCGACTTCGCGGAAGGCGATGTTCCACCAGAACGCTTCGGCATCGAGGTTCTCATTCTGGGTCAGCAGCATGTTGCCGACCGGGAAGACGGTACGGTTGAACTTCTCCGTCAGGACATTGCGGAAGAGGATGGTGCGGGTGCCTTTCTCTGCCTGGACATGCGGGTCATACGGCAGGTTGATGGCGATGACCTTGAATCCGGCGTTGTAGTTGCCGGCATAGTAGATGGCGTCGCAGGCGAAGATGTTGGAGGAAGCGCCCGGAACGAAGGTCTTGTAGGCATCCTCGCAGGGGAGGGACTTCTGGAGTTCCGGGAGCATGGCGGTGAAGCGCTGGAGGGATTCGGTGCGGTCCAAATCCTTGAGCATGACGAAGGCGCCGTAGGAAGCCTTGTTGGCGAAGAGGTTGTCATCGGAGGTCTCGTTCGGGCCGATGACCAGGTCCATCTTGCTGTCGTCCATGTCCAGCCAGGCGAGGTCGCTCTCGTAATAGTTGTCGGTGCGGAGACCTTCGATCTTCTTGAGCAGGTAGGTGCGTACGCTCGGAACGATCGTAGCGTCGGCCGCTGCCTGGAGGTAGTTGCACATGCGCTCGATGTTGTCCTTGTAAGCATCGTGGTACCAGACGGCCTCAAGACCGCCCTCGTCGTTGCGGCGGACCAGGGTGTAGCGGCTGTTCTTGTCCGGATTGTCCCACGCGGCGAACTCTTCGGCGGTCATGTCGGCCGGGTAGAAGTTGGATCCGGCGGGACGGGCGCCGTAGCCTTCGACGAAAGCCTTGTTGTCGATGCGGTCCCACGGGCCGTAATTGATCATCGCATACGCTTTCTGGCCGGCATCCTCGAGATTCTCCATGGCGGCCTTGTCTCCGAAGTTCTGGTCCCAGAAAATATTGTCCGCTTCTTCGGCGGCGAGCTTATACAGTTCGAGGACTTTCTTGCCATGGTCGGAAATGCCTTCGGTAAAAGTGGTTTCCAGGTTGACCAGGGCGTAACTGTCCGCTTTCCTCTGGATTTGGGATGTATGCTGCTGGTTGCAGCCGACAAGGACTGCAAGACATGCTATAGCAAAACTGGTTTTTTTCATAGTGAATTTCTGTTTCTAAAAAGCGCCGCAAATTTAGCGCATTCTTCGCAATTCACCAATGAAAATCTGTTAAAACAGATTATTCGGCTCCTTTCTGGGTCTCGAGGGAACGGAGACCGGCGCGGATGTTGTCGATGACGGCGCGGGATGAGAACGTGGCTCCGGTAACGGCGTCGTAGTGGTGGATGGCCGCTTCATGGGCCGTCTTGCCGACGGCTGCCTTGAGCAGACCGCTTTCGGTGACGCGCTGGAAAAATCCGGGCGTCTCCTGGTTCGGAAGGGGCTTGATTTCCGCGACGATGCCGTCGACAAGGACGATTTCCAGCGGTGTGGGACCGTTGAAACCCCGGATGTCTTTCCCGATTTCCGTAGTGTTGATGACGAGGGTGTCGGGACGGTCCGTGCGTGGTTCGCTGCGGAGTCCGCGGGAAAGGCCGGTCAGTCCGGTGGAAAGAAGCAGTGCGGCGACAGCCGCGACGGGAAGTAAGGTTTTCATGTTCTTGTTAGATTGACGGGTGCAAAGGTACAGGCTAAAAATGGATTTTCCCATCGTCATTTATGGGGATTTTGCAGGGGTTTTTATATCTTTGCGGCTGCAGGAACAGCAACCTCCTGCATCATGGAACATGAAAAATTACGGATTCTTGCGGGTCGCCGCGGCGACGCCGAAGGTGAAAGTGGCCGATGTGGCCTGGAATCTCTCCGAAATCCTTGCCCTGACGGACCGGGCGGAAGCAGACGGCGTCAGCCTCCTCGCGTTCCCGGAACTCTCCGTGACGGGCTATACCTGCGCAGACTTGTTCGGGCAGAACCTTCTGATCGAAGCGGCGGAAAAAGCCGTCGCTGACCTGGCTGCGCACCTGGCCGGCAAGGCGCTGACGGTTGTCGTGGGCGCACCGGTCCGGCAGGCCGGACGGCTGTATAACTGCGCCGTCGTCCTGCAGGGAGGCCGCGTCTGCGGTATCGTTCCGAAGGTTTTCCTGCCGACCTACAATGAATTCTACGAATCCCGCTGGTTCTCCGGCGGGGCCGATTTCCTCGGAGATGCCGCCATCCGGATCCGGTATGCGGAGCAGGAGGATGTCCCGATGACGCCGAACCAGTTGTTCCATCTCGGCGAAGCGACGTTCGCCGTCGAAATCTGCGAGGACCTGTGGACGCCGGTTCCGCCGTCCTCCTGGCACGCCGTTGCCGGCGCCCAGGTGACTGTCAACCTGTCCGCCAGCAACGAGGTCATCATGAAGCACCTGTACCGCAAGGACCTGATCGGCAACCAGAGCGCCCGTACGCTGTCAGGATATGTCTACTGCTCCTGCGGTTTCGGCGAGTCTACCCAGGATCTGGTCTTCGCCGGCTCGTCCATGATTTATGAAAACGGGGCGCTCCTGGCCGAGAACGAGCGGTTCAGCCTGGAAGCCGGACTGATTGAAGCGGATCTTGATATCGAGAAACTCAACATATTGAGGCAGAAGGAGAATACATATCGGGCAACCACCCCGGACGGGACCTCGTCCGCCCAGTATGCACGGCACTATGTCCATACGCAGGCCGGGCCGGGTGCCGCAACGGATTTCGCCGCCCGTCTTCTCCGCAGCGTCGAGCCGCATCCTTTCGTGCCGGGCGGCAATCCGGCCGAGATCGACCGGCGAGCCCGGGAAATCACGTCGATGCAGGTGCTGGGTCTGGTGTCCCGCCTTTCCCATGTCAACTGCAACACGGCCGTCATCGGCATCTCCGGCGGACTGGACAGCACGCTGGCCCTGCTGATCACCTGCCTGGCCTTCGACAAGCTGGGATGGTCCCGTGAGCGGATCATCGGTGTCACGATGCCGGGATTCGGCACGACCGGCCGGACCTATCACAATTCCGTCGACCTCATGCATGCCCTGGGCATCACGGCCCGGGAAATATCCATCGTACCGGCCGTCAGCCAGCATTTTACGGACATCGGCCAGGATCCGTCCGTCCATGACGTGACCTACGAGAACGGGCAGGCCCGGGAACGGACCCAGATCCTGATGGACATCGCCAACAAGGAAAACGGACTGGTCATCGGCACGGGCGACCTGTCCGAACTGGCGCTGGGGTGGTGCACCTACAACGGTGACCACATGAGCATGTACGGCGTCAATACGAGCATTCCGAAGACCCTGGTAAAGTATCTGGTCAAGTGGGCGGCGGAACATCATTTCGACCGTCCCGGCGCGGCTGGTCGCAACGCCAAGGAGATCCTGCTCGATGTCGTCGACACGCCGATCAGTCCTGAACTGACCCCGGCGGACGAAAACGGCAACATCCGGCAGAAGACCGAAGATCTTGTGGGACCGTATGAACTCCACGATTTCTTCCTCTACCATTGCTTCCGTTTCGGATATGCTCCTTCCAAGATTTATTTCCTGGCCTGCAAGGCCTTCCTGGGACAGAAAGCGGACGCGAGCGTCTTCGTCGGCCCGGAAGGGAAGGCCAACGTCTATACGGAGGAAATCCTCCTCAAATGGCTGCGGAAGTTCTACTGGCGGTTCTTCAGCCAGCAGTTCAAGCGTTCCTGCCTGCCGGACGGTCCCAAGGTCGGTTCCGTGACCCTGAGCCCGCGGGGCGACTGGCGGATGCCTTCGGATGCGAAGGCCGCCCTCTGGATCGCTGATCTGGAGTCCCTCGGTTAGAGGGACTTGATCAGTTCTTCGAAAATCTTGCTCATCTTGTCCGCGGCGGCGTCGGCAGCGACGACGACGTCGTGGCCGTCGTTCATGTAGTCCGGGGCGTAGTCGTCATGGGCTTCGTTGGTGATGACGGACATGCCGAAGACGCGGATGCCGCTGTGGCGGGCGACGATGACTTCCGGGATGGTGCTCATGCCGGTCACGTCACCGCCGATGATCCGGATGTACTTGTATTCGGACGGGGTCTCGTAGGTCGGACCCGTGCCGCCGAAATAGACGCCGGTGTGGACGGGAATGCCCAGGCCTGCGGCGATTTCCTTGGCTTTGGCGATGAGTTCGAGGTCATACGGACGGGTCATGTCCGGGAATCGGGGGCCGAAGTCGTCGAGATTCGGCCCGATCAGCGGGTTCGGGAGCTGGTTGATATGGTCCCGGATGATCATCAGGTCGCCCAGGTGGTACTCGTAGTTGATGCCGCCGGCGGCGTTGGATACGAACAGGTACCGGATGCCGATGACTTTCATGACACGGATGGGGAGGACGACCAGTTCCATGCCGTAGCCCTCGTAGTAATGGATGCGGCCCTGCATGGCGATGACGGTCTTGCCGCCCAGGGTGCCGACGATGAAATTGCCTTTGTGGCCGATGGCCGTGGAGACCGGGAAGCCCGGAATCTCGCGGTATGGAATAACGAGCGGGTCTTCGATCTTTTCGGCCAGGCGGCCGAGACCGCTGCCGAGCACGATGCCGACGGTCGGTTCGAGCCGGTAATCAGCGAGGATGCGCTTGATGTAATCGGCTGCCTTGTAGATTCTTTCTGCTCTGGGATCCATGGTATGCGTGTTTTATGGAATTGCGTTTTACTTGATTTTCTTCAGGACTTTTCGGGCCTCGCGGAGAATGTCCTCTTCCCCCTCGATCCGTCGTCCGCGTATGACGAACCGGCCGCCGGCGATGACCGAATCGATGCAGTCGCTGTGGGCGGAATAGACGAAGTTCGCCAGGAAGGAACCGGGAGAGAGGAAGAATGTGCTGTCGGTGTCGACGATCAGGATGTCTGCGATCCGGCCTTCTTCCAAGACGCCGGCATCGATGCCGAGGGCGCGGGCGCCGTTGCGGGTCGCCATGTCCAGCAGTTCGTCCAGGGGCAGGGCTTTCGGATCCTTGCGCCAGGCCTTCTGCAGGATGGCGGAGGTCTTCATGGCTTCCAGCATGTCGAGGTTGTTGGAGGAGGCGCAGCCATCGGTGCCGAGGCAGACATTGGCCCCGGCGTCCCGCAATTCTTCGTACAGGAAGTGGTAGCCGGAGGCGAGCTTGAGGTTGGAGTTGACGTTGTGCACGCAGGTGACTTTCCGCTCGCCCAGGATCCGGACGTCATCTTCGGACAGCCAGAGGGTATGGGCGGCGATGACCTTTTCGTCCAGGACACCGAGCCGGTCGAGGTATTGGACCGGGCTGAGTCCGCCGTGCGCCCGCTTGCAGACGTCGACTTCGCCCTCGGTCTCGCTGATGTGGGTGTGCAGCAGGAGTCCGTGTTTCTTTGCAAAATCGGACGCCCAGCAGATCATGGGTTCGCTGACGGAATAGACGGCATGGACGCCCACTTCGAAGATGGAGCCGTCATCCCACTGCCGGGACTGCTCGTACATCTCTTCGCACTGGATGCGCTGGCGCTCCGCTTCCTTCGGGTCGCCCTGGTCGAGGATGACATAGGATACGACCGGACGGATGCCCATTTCAACCGCTGCCCGGCGGGCATCCACCGAGTACCAGTACTGGTCGTTGAACGTCGTCGTACCGGTCCGGATCATCTCCAGGGCCGCGACTTTGGTGCTCCAAAAGACGAATTCCGGATCGATTTTCGATTCGACGCGCCAGATCGCGTCGAGCCAGCTCTCGAAAAGACAATCTTCCTGGATGCCGCGCATGAGGGCCATGCCGGCGTGGGTATGCATGTTGATGAATCCCGGAACGGCCACTTTGCCGGTACAGTCCACTGTCTCCCCGGCATCGGGAGGTGGGATCCCTCCGGCCGGGCGGATCCGGCTGATGCGGCTGCCGCTGATCAGGATGTCGCTGGACCGGCCGTCCAGCAGGATGTTCTTGAGAAGGATGTTTCCCATAATCAATGTGGTTGGAGTGCCTGGGAAAGGCCTTTCTTACAAAGATAGCAAAAAAATGCATCCCTCCAACCCGTCGCCGGGAAAAACCTCCGCTCAGAGCAGGGCCGCCAGTTTGTCCAGATTTTCCTGCGGAGTGGCCCAGCTGGTGGCGAAGCGGACGACGGTATGGTCCGCATCGTAGGCCTCCCAGAAATCGAAACCGACCAGGGGCTTGAGCCGTTCGATCTCCTGGTTCGAGAGGATGACGAACTGCTGGTTCGTCGGGGATTCCAGGAAGAACGGAATGCCTTTCCGGCGGAGGATTTCCTTGAGTTTTTCCGCCATGTCGATGGCGTGCCGGCTGATCTTGCCGTACAGGTCGTCCGTAAACAGGGTGTCGAACTGGATGCCCAGCAACCGTCCCTTGGCGAGCAGGGCGCCATGCTGCTTGACAGTTGTCATGAAATGGGCCGGAGCGTTGCCGCGGGGGAAGACGACGGCTTCGCCGCAGAGGGCGCCGACCTTCGTGCCGCCGATGTAGAAGACATCGCAGAGGCTGGCGAGGGCGGGCAGGTCCAGATCGGACTGCAGACTGGCCAGGCCGTAGCCGAGACGGGCGCCGTCGATGAACAGCGGCAGGCCGTATTCCCGGCAGACGCCATGGATGGCTTCCAGTTCGGCGCGGCTGTAGATCGTGCCGTATTCGGTGGAGAAGGAGATGTAGACCATGCCCGGGAAGACCATGTGCTCATGGTTGGCATCGGCATAGTAAGTCTTCAGCCAGGCCTTCAGTTCTTCAGCCCGGATCTTGCCCTGGTGCTGGGGAAGCGGGAGGACCTTGTGTCCGGTATATTCGACCGCACCGGCTTCATGGACACCGATATGGCCCGTTTCGGCGGCGAGGACGCCCTCGTAGTTGCGCAGCAGGGCGGCGATGACGGTCGCGTTGGTCTGGGTCCCGCCGACAAGGAAATGGATGTCGGCTTCCGGACAGCCGCAGGCCCGGCGGATCTTTTCCTTGGCCCGGAGGCAGTAGGGATCGTTGCCGTAACCGGGCAGTTGTTCCATGTTGGTATCGCAGAGGGCTTTCAGAATCAGCGGATGTGCGCCTTCCGCATAATCGCAGGTAAATGAGATCATCTGGCAGTGAAGATCGTTATACATTCCGGCAATATTGCCGGGGAACAAAGATACGATTTTCCGGGAGTTTTGTAACTTTGCTGCCTGAAAAAACAATCTGATCCATGAAGAAAGCTTTGCTGATCCTAGTCTTCGCCGTCATGGCCTGCCAGCCCCGCTGGCACGAAACGGTTCCTGCCGCTCCGGATTACGACCGGGGAGACAGCTGGTACATGAGTGTGGGGGACCTGGATGCGGATGTGTTCTACATCCTGCCGACCTGCGTGTTCGACCGCCGGGACTCCGTCGCCCGGACGGTCTGCCACTACATGGATCCTGCGGATGAGGAACAGCGCAGCGCGGTGACGTACTCCCAGATGGTGGCGGAAGAAATGTTCGGAGACTGCAACCTGTATATCCCTTACTACCGCCAGGTCTCGATGGAAACCTTCCTGGAAGGCAAGGAAGCGGAGCGCTTTCCCACGGCGATGGACGACCTGCAAAGGGCCTTTGACCATTGGCAGGACCGGTTGAACGGCGGCCGTCCCTTCATTCTGGCCGGTTTCAGCCAGGGGGGCAAAGGGGTCGTCGAACTGCTCAAGCGGCTGACTCCTTCGCAGGCGGAACGGCTGGTCGCGGCCTATGTCATCGGTTACAAGGTGACGGCGCAGGACCTGGAGAACGGGAACATCCTGCCGGCGCAGGATTCTATCGATACCGGCGTCACGGTGTGCTGGAACTCGGTCCGCACCCCGGCTGACGCATGGCCTTCCGTCAGCGAAGGCAACCTTCTGTGCATCAATCCGGTAAACTGGTCGACGGGGAGTGAACCCGCCATCCTTTCAGAAGGGATTACGGTCGCTGTCGACACGGTCAGCCATCTCCTGCTGGTGGACGGATTTGCCGGCAGTCCGATCCGGATCGCCGCGCTGGACGGAATCATTACCGAGGGGAACTACCACCTGGCAGATCCGGAATTGTACAAGGCGCAGGTCCGTCGCAACGTCGCGGCCCGCGTCCATGCAAAAAAGCCGCTTGTCGACTGACAGGCGGCTTCTTGACAAATCTAATTTCCTTTACAGAAGTTCCTTGATTTTCTCTTCGACCTGGAACAGCGGGGCCATCGGCTCATAGCGGGCGATGACGTTGCCTTCACGGTCGATCAGGAACTTGGTGAAATTCCATTTGATGTCCGGCTTGGAGGCGAAGTCCGGATCCATCCGTTCCATCATGCCGGCCATGCGTTTGCCCGATTCGCTCTCGCCGAAACCTTCGAAGCCTTTCTGCTCCTTGAGATAGACGAAAAGGGGAGCGGCGTTGTCGCCGTTGACGTCAATCTTGGCGAACTGCGGGAACTGGGTATTGTAGGTGCCGGTGCAGAATTCCTTGATTTCTTCTGCCGTGCCCGGGGCCTGGCCGCCGAACTGGTTGCAGGGGAAATCGAGGATCTCGAGGCCCTGGTCGCGGTATTTCTCATACATGGCTTACAGTTCCTCATATTGCGGGGTGAAACCGCAACGGGTGGCCGTGTTGACGACGAGCAGGACCTTGCCCTTTTAGTCGGCCATGGTCGTCAGGGATTCGTCCGCCTTGGTGATGGAAATGTCATAGATGGCGGCCTCGGGGGCGGCAGCCTCTTGTGCGGCTTTTTTCTGGCGTCCGCCGCAGGCGGTGACGGCCAATACGGCCATCAGGGAAAACAGAATTCGTTTCATATACGTTTGGGGAATAATGGGTTTTCAGAATTCGTCGGCGCTTTCTTCTTCGCGCGGCTCGTCGGAATAGCGGCTGTAAGGACTCTCACGGCGCTCGGCGTATGCATCGTATTCGCGGCGGGGACGTTCGGGCAGGTCTTTCAGACAGTTGGTCCGGATATATTCGATCACTTCCTGCAGGCCGTCTGCAAATTTGTCGAAATCTTCCTTATAGAGGAATATCTTATGCTTGTCGTACGTGAAGCGTCCGTCCCGCTCCGTTTTCCGTTTGCTTTCAGTAATTGTCAGGAAGAAATCATTCCGTCCCTTCGTAGCCTTCACGTCGAAGAAGTACGTCCGCTTCCCGGCTCTCACGGGTTTGGAGTAGACATCCTCGCCCTGACGCTCCTGAGCATATGCTCCATCGTAATCTTCACTGTACATGGTATTCTGTCTTTTTGTAGGTGTAAATCTGGTCAAATGTAAGGATTTTTCTGTAAATTGTTGCTATCTTTGCATGAATTTTTGCAAGAAATAACCATGCTCAACAGAAGAATACTCCGCATCAAGGCATTCAAGGTCATCTACGGTCACGCGGTCACCGGGCGCATGAGCCTGGAGGACGCCTACGCCGAACTGGATGCCTCCTGCGAAGCGACCCGCGACCTGTACTTGCTCATGCTGGCGGTCATTCCGCCGCTGACGACCGAGGCGCTGGCCCGGATCGAAGCCGCCCGGAGCAAGTTCAATCCGACGGAAGAAGAACTTCACCCCAACGAGAAATTCGCGACCAACGCCCTGGCCCGCCTGCTGGAGGATGATCCGGATTTCCGCAAGGTGTTGTCCAAGAAGAAACTGGGTTGGGACCGCTATGACATTTTCATCCGCGACCTGTATGATTCCGTCCGCGAGAAACCGTATTTCCAGAAATACATGGCCTCCACGGAGCATTCCCTGGCGGCGGACTGCCGGCTTTTCATCCGCATTTTCGAAGAGGAATTCATGGAGAATGAGGCGGTCTGGCCGATCCTGGAAGAACAGAACCTGTACTGGAACGACGACCTCGCCTATGCCCTGACCTGGTGCTGCCATTCCCTGGACGACATCGCCCGCGGGGAAAACTGGCACCTGCCGGAACTTTACCAGAGCGACATCGTCCGCAAGCGCAAGCCCGGCGTCGTCATGGACAGCGACCGGGACTTCGTCCGCAAGCTGGTCCGCTGCGCCCTGACCGGTTACGAGCGCTATTTCAAACGGGTGACCGCTTCGGTATCCGATTGGGACAGCGACCGGCTCTTCTCCACGGACATGGCCATCATCGCATGCGCCATGGCCGAAATCGAGAATTTCCCGGAGATCCCGCAGAACGTCAGCCTCAACGAATATATCGAGATTTCGAAGTTCTACTGCTCGCCGAAGAGCCGGGGCTTCATCAACGGTCTGCTCGACCGTTTCATCAAGGAAAACAACAAAACTGAATAATGCTTATGAATCTTTCCATGGTACTCCTGCAGGCAGCACCCCAGGCTCCTGCCCAGGGCGGCGGCATGATGATGTGGGTCATGTTGCTTTTGGTCTTTGGTGTCATGTGGCTTTTCATGATCCGTCCGCAGCGCAAGCAGCAGAAGGAACTCGAGAAATTCCGCAATGAACTGAAAAAGGGTGACAAGGTTGTCACCGTCGGCGGCATTTACGGCACCGTGGTCGACATCGAGGACCGTACGGTCCTCATCAAGGTGGATGGCGAGACCAAACTCCGCGTCGACAAGAACTCCCTTGTCAAGGATTTCACGGTCACCCAGCAGCAGTAAGAGATGAGCCGTCTGTGGGACAGGGTCCGCAGCTATATCGAGCACAACGGGAGGGATACCGCCATTTTCCTGATGTCCTTCCTGCTGGCCTTCAGTATCTGGCTCATTCACAATCTTTCCCTGTATTATAACGAGGTTGTTACCGTGCCGGTCAAGGCGCGGAGCAACCTCGACGGCCATACGGCCCTGTCCTCCAACGATTCGCCGGTCCAGGCCCGTCTGCGCCTGACCGGATTCGACATCATCAGCACCCGCAACGCCATGAACCGCAAACCGGTCATCGTCGACTTCGTCCCGGCCGACCTCCACAAGGACGGGGCGGAAACGTTCTATCTGACCGGCAGCGAACTGAACCACTATGTCCAGGCCATCTTCGGCGACAATGCGCGTCTCGAGACGATGCTTTCCGATACCGTCCGTTTCCGCTTTCCGGTGGAGAACAGCAAGAAGGTGCCGGTCATGCCGGTTTATACCGCCGAATTCCGGCCGCAGTACACGGCCGTCGGCGAACTCCGGGTCACGCCGGATTCCGTCACGGTCTACGGCGAACCGATGCACCTCGATCCGATCGACCGGGTCTATACCAAACCGTTCTATCTGGAGAACCTCCGTGTCAGTGCGCACGGCCGCGTCCATCTGGAAGAGACCCACGGTCTGCGGATGAGTGCGAACGTCGTCGATTATTCACTGGAGGTCTCCCGCTATGTGGAAATCCGGGTCAACCTGCCCGTCGAGGGACGCAACGTCCCGGCAGGACGCAGCCTGATCATCTATCCGTCCGTGGCGCAGGTCGCTTTCCGGTGTGCCTTTCCGGTGACGGTCGATCCCTCCCAGTCGGTCCGGCTCTACATCGACTATTCGGATTTCACCCATTCGATGGGCGGCAAGTGCATCCCTCGTACGGATGCCCTTCCGCCCGGCATTCTCAGTTACACGGTGGAGCCGCAGGTTTTTGACTGCGTGGAAGGAGTGCGATGAAAACTTTGCTGGTCACCGGAGGCATCGGCAGCGGCAAGTCCGCGGTCTGTTCCCTGCTGGAAGAGCGGGGAATTCCTGTCTATGACTCAGACTCCGCCGCCAAACGGCTCTATGACACGGATCCGGACCTGGTCCGGGATTTGGAAGCCTTGTTCGGAACGCTGCTCCGGCAGGCCGACGGCCGTTTCGACCGCCGGAAACTGGCCGGCCTCCTGTTTTCCGATCCGGAGAAACTCGCGGCTTTGGAAGCGGTGGTCCATCCGGCGGTCCTGCGGGATTTCCAGGCCTGGCGTTCCCGGCAGCAGGCTCCGTTCGTGGTCATCGAATCGGCCATCGCCCTGGAAAAGCCCCTTTTCGACGCCGCATACGATGCCGTCCTCCTGGTGACGGCGCCGGATGCCATGCGTCTGGCGCGCGCTTGCCGGCGGGATGGCTCCGAACCGGCCGCCGTCCTGGCGCGCATGCGCCGGCAGCATTTCGACCTGTCCCGGGTGGATGCGGTCGTCAACAACGACCTTGACATGGCGACCCTCCGTCACCGGACGGATATTGCCATAAAAATATTATCTTTGCAATTGCTTCCGACCGCATGAGCGGCGGAACATGAACCCGGTCCGTCATGAGGGCGGACATAAAATGATTATCAAAATGGAAAACAACAAAACCGATCTTGCAAGAATCCTTTCCGTATCCGGCTACCGCGGCCTCTTCCTATATCTCGCCCAGGCGCGCAATGGCGCCATCGCCGAGTCCCTCGCCGACAAGAAGCGCATCTGCTTCGACATGAAGAGCCGCATCACGACCCTGGCCGACATTTCGATCTATACCGAGGAAGGGGAACTGAAACTTCAGGAAGTGTTCGGCAAGCTGCATGAGGTGCTCGGAGACAAGGACGCCCCGACCTCCAAGGCTTCTTCCGATGAACTGAAAGCCCTCTTCGCCCAGGCTGTTCCGGATTATGACGGCGACCGTTTCTACGTTTCCCACATGAAGAAAGTCGTCGACTGGTATAACGAACTGAAGAACCATGCTTCCCTCGACTTCCTGACCGACGAGGAGCGGGAAGCCCAGGCCGAGGCGGAAAAGAACGCTGAAGAATAAAGCCATGTCCAGACCGTCCCTCCAGATCGTCACCCTGGGCTGTTCCAAGAACAAGGTCGATACGGAGCATCTGCTTTCGCAGGTGCAGGACGATTATACAGTCATCCCCGAAGGGGACGCGTCGACTCCCGTCGATGTCTTGCTGCTGAATACCTGCGGGTTCATCGGCGACGCCAAGGAAGAATCCGTCCAGGCCGTCTTCGAGGCGGTCGGCCGGAAGAACCGGGGCGAGGTCGGCCGGATCCTGGTGTTCGGCTGCCTTTCCCAGCGGTACATGGACCAGTTGCCGGAGCTCATACCCGAGGTGGACGGCTGGTTCGGTGCACGGGACCTGGATCCGGTCGTGGAAGCCCTGGGCTGCCGGGTCCGGCCGGAACGCCGGAACCGCCGGCTTCTGACGGAAAAGCGCCGGTCCTATGCCTTCCTGAAGATTTCCGAAGGCTGCGACCGCCGGTGTTCGTACTGCGCCATCCCGTATATCCGGGGCGCCCACCGTTCCGTTCCGATGGAAGACCTGGTGGACGAGGCCCGTTCCCTGGCCGCGGAAGGCGTCCGGGAACTGGTGCTGATCGCGCAGGATACGACCTATTACGGCCTGGACCTGTACGGTCGCCGGGCCCTGGCGGAACTTCTGCAGAAACTCTCCGCGATCGACGGCATCGAATGGATCCGCATCCACTATTCCTATCCTGCCGGTTTCCCGGAGGACGTGCTCGACCAGATGGCGTCGAACCCGAAGGTCTGCCGCTACATGGATATTCCGCTCCAGCATGTCTCCGACATCGTACTGGACAACATGCACCGGCATGTCGACGGCGCCTGGACCCGGGAACTGATCCGGCGGATGCGCGAGAAGGTGCCGGGCATCGTCCTGCGCACCACGATGATCGTCGGCCATCCCGGCGAAGGCCGGAAGGAATTCTCCGAACTGCTGGATTTCATCCGGGAGGCGAAGTTCGAACGGCTGGGCGCCTTCACCTATTCCGAAGAAGAAGGAACATGGGGTGCGCAGAACCTGCGGGACTCCGTGACGAAAAAAACGAAGCAATCCCGCCTCTCCCGGCTCATGGAATTGCAGCGTGGTATATCATTTGCTTACAACCAATCCAGGATCGGCTCCGAGGCCCGCGTGCTGGTCGACGACGTCTCCGACGGCATACTGGTCTGCCGGAGCGAGTTCGAGAGTCCGGAAGTGGACGGAGAGATCCTGACCGCCTATACGGAGGCCATGGGACGTTCCCCTGAGGAGATGATCGGCCGGTTCATGACCGTGCGGATCGTCCGGGCGGATGAATATGACCTCGTCGGCGAATATGTTGGAGAAACTTAAAGCATGAAAACGATGAAACGAACCTTGTTCCTCGCTGCTGCGGCCGTGCTGCTGGGCGCCTGCGGACCGCAGACCTTCACCATGAACATGGAGATGCGGCATCCGTCGCTGTCCGGTCTCGACCTGGGCGGAAAAAGCCTGTCGGTCGTCTATCTGGATGCGCCCGGGAAAGATACGGTGTTCAGCAAGCATCTCGCCACGGGTTTTGCGGAGGCGTTGGAGAAAGACTATTTCGAAGGCCGCGAAGCGGTCGCCGTCTACCGGATGGTACAGCGGCCCGGAGCCGATTATGCTTCCCGGGACACCCTGCTGAACCTGATCCTGGATTCCGGGGACGATGTCGTCTTCCTGTTCGATGTACCGGTCTTCGAGGAGGCGACGGTTTCCCAGAACCGGTCGACCGCCCTGGATGCGCCGGATTCGACCCGGATGGTCGTCGCCCGTGTTCCGTATTCGCTCAACCTGTATGCGTATGATTCGATGAACAAGGCGGACACCGTCCGTCGTTTCGTCGGGAACAGCGTGTTCAACCAAGTCATCTTCGGCTCCGAACGGACCACGGATGCGGAGTTCCTCCGCCACCTGTGGGACAACCAGGGCAATACGGCTGCCCAGGCTGCCGATATCGGCGCCAAATCCGCCGCCAAGTTCAAGTCTGTTTGGAAAGGGGAGTCTTTCTCGTTCTACTACTACGACGACAACCAGAAATGGATCCAGGCGGCCGAGGCGGCCTACGATTTCCAGTGGAAGAAGGCCGTCGACCTGTGGATGTCCCTGCTTTCCACGTCCAGTTACAGCCGTCGTTCCCGCGCGGCGTATAACCTCGCATCGGCATTCTACCTGATGGGGGACATGGACCTGGCAGCGCAATGGCTGGACCAGAGCGACCGGGATGAAAAATTGGAATTGTCTGCCGGATTGCGGAAACGGATCCTCAATCACGGGAAGAACTAGCGGATCGCAAGCAATTTGTGGGTCTGCAGACTCAGTTTCCAGAAGGGGTGGTCCAGCACTTGGCGGACCACCTCTTCCGTATTCTGCCCGGAACAGGGCTGTAGGAAGTGGTGGGTGGCCGGGAAGGACGTCCATCGGGATACATCCTGCCCGGTGTAGACCAGTTTTAGTTCATCGGCCCTGTCCAGGACGACGGTCCCTTGCGGCTGCCAGTCTTCCTTGGGGCTGACGGTGATCCAGTCGATGCCGGCAGGCAGGGGACGGGTCCCGTTGGTTTCGACATGGATGCGGAAACCGGCCTCGTGGAACGCTCCGACAAAGGCATCATCCATCTGCAGGGACGGCTCTCCGCCGGTCACGACGATGCGGCGGCAGTCTCCGGCCAGCGCGCGGACGTCCGCCAGGATTTCGTCCAGGGTCATGGGCTGCGACGCTGAGAAGTCCGTGTCGCAGAACGGGCAGCGCAGGTTGCAGCCGGCCAGCCGGACAAAGACCATCGGGGTTCCCGTCCACCAGCCTTCTCCCTGGAGGGAGTAGAAGATTTCATTGACGCGGTACGTCTCAGTCCTCATCGCGTTCGTAGATGGCCTTGTTGTTCTCGGACTCCCAGATCTCGACCTTGTAGCAATTCTCGACATGATCGCAGATCCAGCGGGCGATGTTTTCCGCGGTCGGGTTGAAGGGGAGGATTTCGTTGAGGTTCCGGTGGTCCAGCGTGCCGCTGATTTCTTTCTTGATCTTCGTGAAGTCCGTGACCATCCCGTCTTCGTTGAGGGTCTTGGACTTGCAGTGGACCAGCACGATCCAGTTGTGGCCGTGCATCGCCTCGCACTTGCTTTCGTAGCTGAGGTGCAGGCTGTGCGACGAGGAGATCTCGAGTCTTTTCGTGACGTAATACATGGTTATGCTTCGTAAAGGGTGGGATCGAAGCCGGCGAGGGCTTCCTTTCGTTCGTGGCAGGTGCCGCAGCAGCCGCAGTGGGCAGGGCGGCCTTCGTAGCAGGAATAGGTTTTCTCGAAGGGAACGCCCAGTTCCTTGCCGAGCAGGGCGATCTCCCGTTTGGTCATGTCGCAATACGGGGAGACGATCCGGACACCTTCGTAGGTGCCGGCTTGGGCGGCGGCATCCATGGCCTGGACGAAACCGGGACGGCAGTCCGGATAGATGGCGTGGTCTCCGGCATGGTTGGCGATCAGGACGCTGTCGAATCCGTTCGATTCGGCCAGTCCGACGGCGATGCTGAGCATGATGCCGTTCCGGAAGGGAACGACGGTGCTTTTCATGTTTTCTTCATCGTAGGCGCCGTGGGGAATCGCTTCTCCGCCTTCGAACATGCTGCTCTTGAAGTAACGTCCCATGAATTCCAGGGGAATGACCAGGTGGCGGATCCCGAGGATCCGGCAGTTTTCACGGGCGCAGGCCAGCTGGGCTTCGTCCTGCCGGGCACCATAGGTGAAGGTGACAGCCATTCCGATGCTGTCCCTGTATTGGTAGAGGAGGGTGGTGCTGTCCATCCCTCCGGAGTATACAATGATGGCTTTCATGGTTGCAAAGATAGGCATATTTCCCGATTCTGCGGTCATTTCATGCATGGTGATCCGTTTTTATCGCCTGTTTTCGGATTTATATGCAAAAAACTTGAATATTTCTCAGAATTATTCGCATATTTATTAAAAATGTGCTATCTTTGTCCCCTGAATCCTGCACTCCCCGAAAAAACAGGATCCGGACTTGACAGATAGGATATGAACAGCATACAGTACGTAACCGCCGACGAGGCGGTCCGGGTCGTCCGATCGCATGACCACATCCACCTGAGCGGTGTCGCCAATGTGCCGCATTCCCTGATCGCCGCCCTCTGCCGGCGGGCCGATGCTGGGGAGGTGACCGACCTGCATTTCCACCACATCCATACCGAGGGACCCGCTCCGTATTCCGATCCGGCATACGAGGGGGTCTTCTTCGAGCAGGGATTCTTCGTAGGGCCGAACGTCCGGGCCAACGTCAACGCCGGCTATGCGGATTACATTCCGGTCCACCTGGAAGAGTCTCCGACCCTGTACCGCAGCGGCATCCTGCCCTGCCAGGTGGCCATGGTGCAGGTTTCCGAGCCGGAGGACGGCTATGTGTCGCTGGGCACCTCCGTGGACTGCTCGGTGGCGGCCATCGAGGCGGCGGACCATGTCATCGCGGTCGTCAATCCCCATGTTCCTTTCGCCTATGGCGACCTGGTTCCGGTCAGCCGGATCGAGGCCTTCGTCCGGGACGACGCCCCCCTGTATACGATTCCGTTCGCCCAGCCATCGGCCATTGATGAGGCGATCGGCCGCAACTGTGCGGAACTGGTGCCGGACGGGGCCTGCCTGCAGATGGGCATCGGATCGCTGCCGAACGCCATCGCTTCGCACCTGCGCGGCCACAAGGATCTGGGATTGCATACGGAACTGTTTTCGGACGGTGTCCTCGACCTGATCCGCTCGGGCGTCGTCAACGGTTCCCGCAAGACGACCGACCCCGGGAAAGTGGTCGCCGCCTTCCTGCTGGGATCGACGGAACTCTATGATTTCGTGGACCATAACAGCGATGTCCTCATGAAGGACATCAGCTATACCAACGACCCGTGGATCATTTCCCGCAATCCGGGCGTTGTCTCGATCAATTTCGCGACGGAGGTCGACCTGACCGGCCAGATCTGCGCCGATTCGATCGGGACGCGGATGTATTCCGGTACGGGCGGCCAGCTGGATTTCGTCAAGGGTGCCCGCCGTTCCGCCGGCGGCAAGTCGATCATCGCCCTGCCGTCCCGCACGCGCACGGGCAAGAACAAGATCTCGCCGGTCCTGACGCCGGGCGCCGGGGTGGTGACCCCGCGGGCTGACGCGCAGTGGATCGTGACCGAATACGGGGCCGTCAACCTGTATGGCCGTTCGCTGCAGGAGCGCGCCAAACTCCTGACCTCGATCGCCCATCCGGACGACCGCGAGATGCTCGAGCAGGCCGCCTTCGAGCGGTTTGGAAAACATTACTTGCATTTAACTGTATAAAAATGAATAATTTTGTCGTTACGCAGGCGACGGCTGCCCATCTCGGGCTCGTCCCGCAAATCGTGGAAGCCTTTGAAGCGGTCCACCAGAACAAGAGTACCGGCTTTGCTTCCCGTACGCCGGAATACCTGACCGCCAAGATCCTGGAAGACAAGGCGATCATCGCCCTGGACGCAGATACGGGCGGTTTTGCCGGATTCTGCTACATCGAATCCTGGGGGCATGACCGGTATGTCGCCAATTCGGGCCTGCTCGTCAAGCCGGAGTACCAGGGCCAGGGGCTGGCCAGCGAAATCAAGAAGAAAGCGTTCCAGCTGTCGCGCGAGAAATTCCCGGAGGCGAAGATTTTCGGCCTGACGACGGGCCTGCAGGTCATGCGGATCAACTCTTCGCTGGGCTATGAGCCTGTCACCTTCTCCGAACTGCCGGACGACGCCGAGTTCTGGAAGGGATGCGAAGGCTGCCCGAATTTCGACATCCTCCAGCGGAACAATTATTCCAGCTGCCTGTGTACCGGCATGCTGTACGATCCGGCGCGGAAGATCCCCAAGGGAGCCGGCAAGAAGGTCGTCGTCGCCTACAGCGGCGGCCTGGACACGTCCTATACCGTGATGTACCTGAGCCATGACATGGGCTATGAGGTCCATGCCGTCTGCGCCGATACGGGCGGTTTCTCTCCGGAGCAGTTGGCCGACAATGAAGCGCGGGCCTTCGCTCTGGGCGCCAAGTCGTACAAGACCCTGGACGTGACGAAGGAGTATTACGAGAAGAGCCTGAAATACATGATTTTCGGAAACGTGCTCCGCAACGGGACCTATCCGATTTCAGTTTCTTCCGAGCGGATTTTCCAGGCGCTGGCCATTGCCCGCTATGCCCGGGAAATCGGCGCGAATGCCATCGCTCACGGTTCGACCGGTGCCGGCAACGACCAGGTCCGGTTCGACATGACCTTCAAGGTGCTGGCTCCGGAAATGGAGATCATCACCCTGACCCGCGACATGAAACTCAGCCGCCAGCAGGAGGTCGACTACCTCAACCGGCACGGGTTCCAGGCGGATTTCAAGAAACTGAAGTATTCCTACAACGTCGGTATCTGGGGCACCTCGATCTGCGGCGGAGAAATCCTGGATTCCGCCCAGGGCCTGCCCGAAACGGCATATCTCAAGAAAGTGACGAGCCAGGAACCGCGCCAGCTGAAGATCGGCTTCGAGAAAGGCGAGATTGTCTCCGTGGACGGAAAGACCTATGCTTCCAAGGTGGAGGCAATCAAGGCCGTCGAGGCCCTGGCCGCTCCGTACGGCATCGGCCGTGACATCCATGTCGGCGACACGATCATCGGCATCAAGGGTCGCGTCGGTTTCGAAGCCGCAGCCGCCCTGGTCATCATCGCCGCCCACAAGTATCTGGAGAAGCATACCCTGAGCAAGTGGCAGCAATACTGGAAAGACCAGGTGGCGAACTGGTACGGCATGTTCCTGCACGAGAGCCAGTACATGGAGCCGGTCATGCGCGACATCGAGGCCATGCTGGAGAGCAGCCAGCGCCATGTCACCGGTACCGTGATCATGGAACTGCGTCCGCAGTCCTTCTCGACCGTCGGCGTCGAATCCGACGATGACCTGGTCAAGAACAAGCTCGGCGAGTACGGGGAAGGCCAGAAGGGCTGGACCTCCGACGAGGCCAAGGGCTTCATCCAGTTGTCGTCCGTTCCGCTGAAGGTCTATTACCTGTCCCACCCCGAAGAGAAGGATACGCTATGACGGACTTGCTCCGGGAAATGATCGCAATCCCGTCTTTCAGCCGGGAGGAAGGGGCTGTCGCAGACCTGCTGCAGCAGCGTCTGGCCGAGTGCGGACATGCCGTCCGCCGGACCGGAAACAATCTTTGGTGCATGACGCAGGGGGAGGGACCGCTCCTGCTGCTGAATGCCCATATCGATACGGTCCGTCCGGCTTCCGGGTACACGCGGGATCCCTTCCGGGCATCCGTCGAAGGGGACCGGATCTATGGTCTCGGAGCCAATGACGACGGCGGTTCCGTCGTGGCCCTGCTGGCGGCGTACGAGCGACTGTCCGCCCGGTCGCAGCCGTACCGTCTCGCCCTTTCCCTGACGGCGGAAGAAGAAGTGACCGGTACCGGCGGCATCGAGATGCTGTTTCCTGAATTCGGACCGGTGGCTCTCGGCATCATCGGAGAGCCGACCGGCATGCGGATGGCCGTGGCGGAGCGGGGACTGATGGTTCTGGACTGCACCGCCCATGGCGTCAGCGGTCATGCCGCCCGTTCCGAGGGAAAGAATGCGATTTATGCGGCCATGGAGGATATCTCCCGGCTGCTTTCCTATGATTTCGGACGGCCGTCCGACCTGCTGGGCAGGGTCAAGACGACGGTGACGCAGATCCAGGCGGGGACGCAGCACAACGTCGTTCCGGACCGCTGTACGTTTGTGGTCGATGTCCGGACGAACGAATACGTGACGAATGCGGAAGTGCTGGAAGGGATATCCCGCTGCCTGCAGTCCGACGTCAAGGCGCGTTCGACCCGGCTGGGCAGTTCCGGGATTCCGCTGTCGCATCCGGTCGTCCGGCGGGGCCTGTCGTTGGGACTGGAGCCGTTCGGGTCGCCGACGCTCAGCAATTCGGCGGTCTGCCCGTTCCCGACCCTGAAAATCGGCCCGGGCAATTCCGCCCGCTCGCATGGACCGGATGAGTATATCCGCATCCCGGAAATCGAGCAGGCCGTGGAACTGTATGTGAAACTTTTGGATGGATTGACAATATGAAACTTTGGGATAAAGGAATCGGACTGGATGCGGCCATCGAGGCCTTTACGGTCGGAAAGGACCGGGAACTGGACCTGCTGCTGGCGCCGTATGACATCAAGGGAACGATGGCGCACGTGACGATGCTCGCCGCCGTGGGACTTCTCACGGAGGAAGAGAGGGACTTGCTGCTGCCGGAACTCCGAAAGCTGCATGGGAAGGCTGTCGATGGCTCCTTCGTGATCGAAGAGGGTATCGAGGACGTGCATTCGCAGGTGGAACTGGAACTGACGCGGGCCTTGGGTGACATCGGGAAAAAGGTCCATACCGGCCGTTCCCGCAATGACCAGGTCCTGCTGGACGTCAAGCTCTTTACCCGGGCGGCCATCGAGAAGACGGTCGGCAAGGTCCGGACGCTTTTCGGCCATTTCCAGCAGCGCAGCGAGGAATTGTCCGAAGTCCTGATTCCCGGTTACACGCATCTGCAGGTCGCCATGCCGTCTTCTTTCGGCCTGTGGTTCGGCGCCTATGCGGAACGACTGACCGACGATCTGCTCCTGCTGCATGCCGCCTGGGAACAGGCGGACCGCAATCCGCTCGGAGCCGCGGCAGGCTATGGATCCTCCGCACCGCTCGACCGTGCGATGACGACCCGGCTGCTGGGTTTCTCGGAGCCGGATTACAATGTCGTCCATGCCATGATGGGGCGGGGAAGACTGGAATGGACGGTGGCCGTCGCTTATGCTTCACTGGCGCAGACGCTGGGCCGGTTCGCGATGGACAGCTGCCTGTATATCAGCCAGAATTTCGGTTTCATCCACCTGCCGGACAATTTGACGACGGGCTCCAGCATCATGCCGCATAAGAAGAATCCGGATGTCTTCGAACTGGTCCGTTCCCATTGCAACCGGATCCAGGGCATCGCGCCGACCATCCAGGCGATGACCGGCAACCTTCCGTCCGGGTATTTCCGGGACATGCAGCTGATCAAGGAAGTGTATCTTCCGCTCTTCGGGGAGATGGACCAGGTCCTGGATATCCTGGATTACGCCGTCTGCAACCTGACGGTTGAGAAGGATCTGATGGAAAAGCCTTTGTATGCAGCCGCCTTCAGCGTCGAGACCGTCAACCGGCTGGCCGCTGCAGGCGTTCCTTTCCGGGAGGCCTACCGGCAGGTCGGCGCCGCCATCCAGGAAGGCTCGTTCCAACCTTCTCCGGACCTGGTCGGCCCGGATGGCAAGGTGACGGCTTCTTCCCTGGGACATACCCACATCGGTTCGACGGGCAACCTGTGCAACGACAAGATCGCCGCCCGGATGGATGCGGTGCTCGCACGGTTCCCCTTTGAGCGGGTCCGTTCCGCGATGGAAGCGCTTTAGCGCCGGAGACGGAGACAGAGCAGGGTCAGGTCATCGCTGGGTTCTGCTCCTGCGACATGCAGGGAAACTGCATGAAGCATGTTTTCAATGATGGTCTGGGCGTCGGCTTCCGGCGCCTTTTTCAGTTCTTCCAGCAGGCGGGCGTCGCTGAACTGTTCGTGCGCCTCATTCTCGGCCTCGTTCAGTCCGTCCGTATAGAGGAAGAGCGTGGCGCCGCGGAGATCTTCCAAGACTTGTCCTTCGAACGTCCAGCCGGGGCTGCAGCCGAGCGGCGTGTTGGGCTTGCACTCCAGGAAGACGGGTGCCGCGCCGGGACCGCTGATCAGGACGGGCGGATTGTGGCCGCAGTTGCAGAATTCCAGGCTGCCGGAGGCCAGGTCCAGGACCCCGATGAAAGTGGTCACGAACATCATCTGCTCGTTCTCTTCGGCGAGCGTGTCGTTGATCTGGCGGGCGATTTCTGCCGGCGGGCAGCCTTGCTGGCCGACCAGGCGGAAGAGGCTGCGGGCGACGGCCATGAAGAGGCTGGCGGGAACGCCCTTGCCGCTGACGTCGGCGATGCAGAAATACAGTTTGTCTTTCAGCAGGAAGTAGTCGTACAGGTCTCCGCCGACTTCGCGGGCCGGGTTGATCGAGGCGTACAAGTCGATTTCCTTCCGTTCCGGGAACGGGGGGAAGGTGCGGGGGACCATACCCATCTGAATGGACCGGGCAATCTGGATCTCGCTCTCCATGCGCTCTTTGCGGGCCGTCGTGAGGGTCAGTTCATCGATATAGGAGACCAGGGACGACTGCATGTTGGCGAAGGAATTGTTCAGGGTGCCGATCTCATCCACCCGGGTGGAAAGCGGCAGCGCATGCTCGAAATGGCCGGAGGCGATGTTGCCGGCCTCGGTCGCGAGGACCTTGAGCGGCCGCATCGTTTTCCGGATGACGAAGTACGATACGATGAACATCAGGGTCAATCCGAGCAGGATCATGACTTCGGCGAAGGTACGCAGCCTGTTGAATCCGCTGAAAATGTCTTTTTCCGGACAGACGATGGCCATGCTCCAGCCGGTGCTCTTGATGGGTTTGTAGAAGACGTAGCTGTCCTTTCCGTCGATGACCAGTTCGTTCATGCCTTCTTTCCAGTTGATCATGGACTGTCCGAGTGCCTCCCGCTTGGGATCCGGATGGGACAGCGTTTCGGTGAAGATCGTCTGGTAGAAGAGTTTTTCCGGATCCGGGTGGACCAGGAACGTGCCGCCCCGGCTGATCAGGATGTTGTAGGAATTCGGGAAAGGCTTGACCTGGGAGATGGTCTCGGAGAGCCACTTCAGGGAGATGTCCATGGAAATGACACCGATGAACGTCCCGTCGTCATCTGTCAGCGGCTTGCAGTAGGACAGCAGCATGTCCGTCGCCAGGTTGTACTCATCGTCGAATTCCCAGTCGTTGTAAGGCTCTGTCCAGCAAGGCTGGTTCAGCAGTTTGGGGTACAGGTACCAGTCCAGATAGAAATACTGGTAGTCGTCGCTGCCTTCCTGGCGCGTGACCAGCTCTCCGTCCGTGTTGCTCGTATAGGCGGAAAAGTATTGCCTGTCCTTGAAGAACCAGGGCTCGAAGGCGATCGAACAGCCGCTCAGGAAGTCTTTGCCGTTGACTGCGTTGCGGGAGTATTCCAGCATGGATTCCGGAGAGTCGAGGTGACGGTAGACCAGCCATTCGAGCTGGTCCGCCGACAGTTCCACGTCTTCGATGATGTTGTTCATGCGGAGCACCGTATTCTCCAGGATCTGGGTCGCTCCCTGGATGGCCTCCTTCCTGACGGAACGCCGTGCCGTATCCGACACGTAGATCTGGGTCACGGTGTAGATCAATGCGGCGAACAACACGACCCAGATACTCAGCCGGGCGGAAAGGGAATGCCGGATGGACTCGAAGATTTTCCTCATGGCACCAGTTCTTTGTAGGTAACCGGACGTTTGACAAAACCGCTCTCCAGCATCAGGTCCGAGGCTTTGCGGACCATGTCCGGGCGGAGCTGGAACGTGCGCTCACCGGAATCGGGGTCCAGCTGGAGACGGAGGATTTCCTCGAGCATGAACTGCTGCAGGGCGCGGTTGGAGTGGATCTTGTGTTTGCGGACATATTCCATGACGATGTCCAGCGCCTCTTCCGGATGGTCGGCTACCCATTCCCAGCCCTTCCGGCTCGCTTCTGCGAAGCGCTCTGCGGCATCTTTCTGCTTGGCATAATCGGTCGCCAGCATCCAGACGCCGTCCTCCTGGACATTGTAGTCATGTTCGGAGAAACGGTAGATCGTATTTCCCGGGGGGACCAGCCCGGTCTGCAGCAATTGGAAGTATTCGTTGTAACTCATGGCAATGGTCGCGTCCGCGGCGCCTGCGATGAACAGGTTCCGGGGCGTCGCCGCTTCAATCCATTCGTAATCCAGTCCTGTCCGTTTCGCCATGCACCGGGCGATCAGGTCATGTCCGGCCCGCCATGTCAGGACCTTGCCTTTCTTCATCGTGGCCGGATCGACTCCGAACCGGGAGATGAGCATGAGGCTGCTGTTCATGGAAGTCTGGAGGATGTTGACGAGGGATTTGCCCTGGTTGACGAGCCTGATGGCTTCGGTGAGCGGCAGCGTCGTCGCCTGGGCTTGTCCGGACAGGATGATGTCCAGGGCTTGCTTGGTGGCGAAAGGATGGCGGATCTCCACGTCGAGACCGGCTTGCTTGTAGAACCCCAGTTCGTAGGCGGCGTAATAGCCGGCGAACTGGGCCTGGGCCGTCCACTGTGGGGAAAAGACGAAACGGGTCTGGCCGCCGGCGGTCAGGGCTGTCAGGGAAAGGATCAGAGCCAGGATTCGTTTAGCGTACATGGATCAGGGAGTACAACTGCAGTAAAACTTTCAAAGATACCTTTTTTTTCTGATTATTCAATCTTCGTCCCTTCTATTTTCGGGTAAAAAAAGAGAGGATGACTAAAAAGTCTATAGACTTGTGACATGAACCCCGAAAGTTAGACAAAAAACTTTCGGGGTTTTGTTATGAAACACAATTATGAGCAGTTGCTGCACTACATGCATTTATTAGAGAAAG
>Ga0256405_10003110_pt1 | contig 35390 bp, 23 predicted proteins | sample RumenRJG_02DNA_FD_189096 | JGI IMG/M metagenome (GOLD analysis project Ga0256405, IMG submission 189096) | Bovine rumen microbial communities from Lethbridge, Alberta, Canada - RJG_02 | ecosystem: Host-associated > Mammals > Digestive system > Stomach > Rumen | place: Canada: Alberta...
CAGCTGCGGGTGCCGATGCGGATGTATTCCGGCGGGGCCTCTGTGGTGGGGACCACGATGTTCATATCCGGGAACTGTGCGCCGCCCGGCGAGACCGCCAGCACCGGCCAGTATTCCGTATCGGCCGCAGCGCTTTCTTCCGCGCCCGCGTCCTGCCCGCCGTCACCCTCCGCCGCAGCGTTTCCCGCTGCCGTTTCCGCGGATGCCGCGGATTCAGCCGCGGAGTTCTGTTCAGCGCAGCCGGCAGTACCGGATACCGCAACCAGCGCCGCGAGGAAAAGCGCCGTATATCTTCTGTATTTTATCATCACGCAATGCCCTCTTTGTCATGTTTCGTATTAAGCGGAAAGATCCGGATGGGTCTTCGCCCGCTTCATACAAGTTTACACGAAAACAGGCAAAAAATCTTCTTAATATTTTATATCAGCCTTTTCAGGTATCCTCAGCTGTTTCCGTCTTTCTGATAGATATAGCACAGCATGGTAATGTCGTCAAACTGCTCCGTCTCCCCGGTAAACTCACGCATGGCCTTCCGGATATCCCGGAGGAACGCTTCCGGATCCTCCCTGTCTGCTTTCTTACAGGCATCCATCAGTCTTTCGTCTCCGAAGATCTCCTCCTCGCTGTTGATCGATTCCGTCAGTCCGTCCGTATACTGGAAAATGATATCGCCCGGGGACAGGGTAAACTCATGGTTGTTATATTGTGTATCCTCAACACCGCCCACGATAAAGTCATGGACCTCCGTCCGCATTTCCCACTCTCCGTCATGGAAGAGGATGGTATTCTCGTGTCCGGCATTCACATAGGTCATCCGGCCCGTGGAAAGCTCTATCACTGCGAGCCAGACCGTCACGAACATATCCTCGCGATTATTTTCTGTCAGCAGGTTGTTGACGTAGGATATGGTCCATGCGGGTGAGCGGCCGCGCCGCAGTGTGCTGTTGATGAGGCTCTTGGAGATCATCATAAAGAGAGCAGCCGGAACGCCTTTTCCGGACACATCCGCCACGTCCAGGGCCAGATGGTCGTCATCCAGAAGGAGAATATCGTAGAAATCTCCCCCCACCTCCTTGGCGGGCTCCATCGTGGCATACAGGGAAATATCCTTCCGATCCGGGAACGGAGGGAATACACTGGGCAGTATGTCCTCCTGTATCTGCCGCGCCACGGAAAGCTCGGTCCGGATCCGGGAGTTCTCTTCCGCCGCCAGCGCCATATTATCGATGTAGCTGTTGAGTTCCTGCTCCATACGGTTCATGGAAGCCTTCAGATCGTCGATCTCATTGCCTTCCTCCCGCCAGGTAAAGCGCTGGAAGAAGGCCGTCTGCTTTCCGCCTCCTTCCCGCCGGTAATTCACATACTCCCCCGCAGCTTTTGCCATATCCTCCACCGGATTCACGATGAATCTTTTCGTCATATAAACGTTAAACATGGCAAGGAGCAGGCTGACGACGAAGAGCAGCGGAAGCACGCGGAAAATATAGCTCCAGACCATTGTCCGGATATCCTCCTTCTCCACATCCGCCACCGCGAAAACCACGATACCCTGACTGGCAGACAGCACCGGTGAGCCCGCGCTGAAGAGATTGGTCCCCTCGTAATCCACGCCTTCGTCACAGCCGGGAAATACCATCGGGTCCTGCTTCAGTGCGGCCTGCTCTTCCAGTGTCATTTTAAAGGTCTCTCCGGGAAGCCGGAAGTGATTTCCTGTGCCCGGATCGGCATCCGCATCCGCTACATAGATATAATTGCCCCTCTCCGGATCTGCCGCGATCAGGGTGAGATACATGATTCCGCTGTCATCCCGGAGGACCCGCAGCAAGTGTACCTGCTTTTTATATGCCGGAAGCTCCGCGGCAGAGCTTTCCTCCTCCGGCTTCACGCCCTCGTACCCGCTGCCCTCATAGGCCGCCAGGGCCTCGTCGGTCAGCTGCCGTACCGAATCGGAATCAAGGGTGTCCGCTACCATTTTAGTAAGAGTAATGCCCGCATTCTGGTAATAATCATCCGCAGCCCGGGAAAATGCCATGTAATCAATGATAAATACCGCCGCCAGAAGCAGCAGGGAAATAGTCATGGCCATGTTGAAAGCACTTCTCTTCAGGCTGTTTCTTCTTCTCCCGGCTTTCCCCGCAATCGTTTCAGACATTTTTCACCACCGTAAGAATATTCTGCCCGTTTCTATACTCGTACTTCACAGAATCCATGGTCTTCTTCACCAGGAAAATGCCAAGGCCCCCGATCTCCCTCTCCTCCGGCGGAAGCGTCACATCCGCATCCTTCTTCGCAAGGGGGTCAAAGGGCTTACCCTTGTCAATAAACGTAAGAATGACCCGGATCGGGGCCTCCTCGACCGTCACCCGGATGGTGACCGGTCCTTCATTGGGGCAGTAGGCATAGCTGGCGATGTTGATGAAGATCTCTTCCACTGCCAGTTCGATCTGCATCCGGGTCTGCGGGAGGCATTCCACCTCATCCAGCTTTGCATTGACAAATTCATTCACTGCGTACAGATTATTCTGGTTTGCCACTATCTGAAGCTTATCCATTCTGAAGCCTTCCTTCCGGCATTTATACTCCGCAATGATTCCGAATATACCCTGGGTGTTATCGGGGAGCGATCCGGTAGATCCCGGCACCGTTTTCCACTTCCAGCAGCACCATGGTGTCCGCCGCTGCCGCCCAGTTGATCATATTGATGCCGTAGCGGTTTTCCCTCTGCCAGCTCTGGAAAATGGCATCCGCCAGGATCGAGGGCCGGTTTGAGATCAACGCGCACATAAACCGGAACACCTCATAATCATAGGACCTCAGATCCGTATCCACAAACCCGCCGGATCCCAGGTTGGTTGAGATACGCAGACGATATCCTCCGGTAACGGTATCCTCCGACAGCACGAGAAGCGGGGTCTCCTTCTGATTCTCGACAGCGCAGAGGCTCATTCCGTCCCGGTAGAGATGGATCGCCCTCCTTCCGGGCGCCGCATTCTGGATCCTCGTGTTCATGCCATTCACCACGGCAAGATAATATTCGAAGGTCTGCCTGTTCATGGGAGTAAATTTCTGCGGGGAAGTGAAGTCCTCCCCGAGGATCGTCAGGTGCTCCTGGAACCATTTCCCGTTCCCGTCCACGTAGAAACCGTCAGGCGTCATGGTATTGGTCAGAACGGCTCCGTCATCCTGGACATAATAGTATCCGCTCGCGTCATTGACCCAGCCGGCGGCGTATGCCGGCGGCGCAAAGAGGCTTACCGCTGTCATAATGGCCGCCATGGCTGCGGGGATCTTCTTTTTCATGTCCTTCATTAGGTCCACTTCCCTTCTCTTTCTGTCCGTCAGTTTCCACTTCCAGATGCATCCGATTCCCGGATCTTTCTCATCAGGTCTACGTTTTCAGCTTCTTTTTTCCCGTCGCCGAAGTTCTCTGTCACTTCTTCTCTCTGCAGACGCTTTGCAGAACTCTTGATCCCGGACAGGAATCCGCCCCGGTCAAGGTAGACCAGGATCTGCTTCTTATTGTCCTCCCAGCTGTCCTTCCCGTGCCGGTTCTCGTATTTCTGTTTGAGCTCGTTCAGAATACGCACCCTCTGGATCTCCCTCTGGGCTTCGTTTTCAAACGGTGTTTCCTGCGCCCAGATCGCCGCATTTTCTATGACTTCCGTGTTATTAAACGCTGCCACGATATTTTTTGTATCGTAATTGACCGCGATCCCGGCCATTTCCGTATAGAGAAGCACGGCCTTCTTCAGGTAGAAATCCTGCAGGCTTACCGGGACCTGGAGTCCATAAACGACTTTGTTGAGCTCCTGGATCCACGTATCCGTATCCATGTTTCCATTTTTCGTCAGCAGGTTATTACGGACATTGGACACGGCGGAAAAAACGACATCGTGACTCTCCACCCGCTGGGACTCCTTTGTAGGATCCGTCTCCGCGATGGTCACATCGTCCGCGATGGTATACCTCGTTTCCTCCTGGGGGTTCGTGGGCTGCTCGATGGCGGATTCATGCACCCGGGTCTCGTAGCTCTCCTCAGTCACGTCCACCTCCCCGGCAGCATTGTTTAACTCCGGCCGGAGCTTTGCCGCCAGGTTCTCAAGATCCACCGGGTACTGGCAGGCCAGAAGATCTTTGGGAATATCGGCGTTCGTCGTGCCTCCCGGCCAGTCAAGGCCGATCAGTTCGTAAAAACGCTTTGCGGACAGCAGCTGGTTCTTCTCCCCTTCTGTGAGGAATTCCTTATAGTCATTGACCAGAAGCTTATCCGCCCAGTCCCCATCGATGCCGATGGCTTTTTCCAGGTCATCCCACTTCTTTACAAAGTCCGGATTCCGCGTCAGAAAACTCACCGCCATGTTGGCGCACTCCCGTGCGCCGTATGGATCAAGCTTATAGATCTGGGCACAGGGGATATCTGAAGTATCATAGGTAAATTCCGTTGTATTGAATCCGATCATCCACAGTTTGCCCTGAGAAGCGCCCTGTTTTCCCCGGCGCACCGCATAGGTGGTGCAGGGAGTAACCTGGGAGATCTGGGGCAAGTCGGTCCAGTTGACCTTGCAGGCCTTCACCAGGCCGTTGACGGGTCCCGCCAGGTACATGGTCCAGCGGTCCGATCCGCCTCTGTTTTCCGGATAAAATACAATTGCCTGCTCGTTGTGGAGATCCAGAAGGCTGTCCGTGGAAAAAGACAGTTCATCATTCTCCTTGTTCCTGGCGAGTTCATCAAGTCCCTCCAGCAGCAGGGAATAACTGTCCCCCTCTCCTACCGCGAAATTCATCTCCCGGTTGGTGATGGTCATGTTGGTGGGGGACTCTTTTCTCTCAGGGAAGATCAGTGTAACCCCGCTTTCCTCCTGGTTGACAATGGTATCCAGCATACCGTAGTTGAAATCCCCCTGCACGGCGTAGGCATTTCTAAGGCCTTCCGCCCGGTATGTCTCCCTGAATCCGGAATAATAGTTATTCCAGTGCTCCAGGCGGACTGCCGTTTTCGGATCATCTCCCTCGGCTTTGTCCACCACAAGAATGCCCGAGCGGAAGGGATAGCTGTCGGCCGCGTCTCTCTCCATCTCGCAAAGGCCGAGATTCTGTAAAAGGGAAAGCCGCCCGAAGTTGGAGATCATCGCGTTAGGAACCAGGGAGCTGCTGTCCTCTGCGAGATGGAGTTCGTAATCGGTGAGAATATCCATGGTCTCCGTGACTTCTTCCGTGCGCTCCACCTCATGCTCTACTCCGTTTTCATCCTTCTCCGTCTCAGTCCAGAAAAGCTCATAGGTCCTGGTGATCCGCTCATAGCGGGGCCGGTAGATCATCGGCCCTCTCAGCATGCCGACCATCAGCTTCTGGTTGGCCTTGACAATATAATAGAAAGGCTTCCATAGGAAACTGTAGCACACATAGGGCCTCTTTCCCCCATCGCCCCCGTCGTTGCTCAGATCATCTTTTTTGAGGACGTCCGTATGGTATTTTCCTTTCCGGCTGCTTGTTTTTACTTCTTTATAGAGTTCAATGCTGGTCGACTTGTCAAAGTAGACAAACTGTCCGCAGCTGTCCTTAGACGGAACTTTCTCCATGGACGGTCTGTCTTCCCGCGGAATAGACTTCCCGTTATAGAACATGAAATTCTGCTTCTGCTGAGCAGCATTGATGTTTTCCGAAACAAAATATTTCTTTTGCGCCGCGGGCCTTTTATGGTATGTTTCAGGATCGTTCAGCCACAGGTCAAAATCCGCCTTGCTTTCCGCGATGTTAAAATTCTGGATGGTAACGGTCCACTGTGTGGACCGGCCGTCCTGTTTGTCAAGGTCTTTCTCGTCCGGATCTTCCCCGCCTGTGACAATGTTCGGATCTTCCATCAGCACCGACACGATGATGCTCCCTTCCGTATCCATCGTGGCATCGATCAGGGTCATCTCTTTATAGAGATCACCATCCTTTTCCTTTTCGGAAAGGCGGTCTAACTGTGCTGAAACATTCGTGGGACCGCTGATGAGCTCGCCTGAGGAGTTATAGCGGTGCATGGTGCCCCTGTAATAAAAGGTGTAGCTCCGATTGTCGCCGGTATTGATAAGCTCGTGGGTGACATAGTCCGGGATCTGGGCCAGATAGGCTCCGCTCTTGGTCCCGGTGACGGCCACCGGGGAAGTGAGAAGTCGCTTTATCGTCGGCTGGTACTCCTCTACGGAATGATAAAGGACCTTGTACTCCCTGGTCGCCGGGCAATAGCTCATGAATACGGTATTGATGTTTTCTGACGCGTTAATGTATTCTTCTTTATTGATGTCGAGGTCATTATACGGCGTGAAGTCCTCGATATAGTCCATGCGGCTCCAGGTATTCTTCTCCTTGTCAATATGGAAGCCGGTGGAGCCGTAATACAGGTCCCCGTCTTTTTCGGTGCGGCGGTCCAGATAATTCTTCGTGTCCCCTTGCGGCGCTGTTCCCTGTTCCGGCTGTCCGCCAAGTCCCTCCTCGTCGGAAGAATAGTAAAGCGCCTGATAAGCATAGAAAAGAACCGGTCCGTTCCCGGTCTCTGCCATGCCCGTATAATTAAAGTCCAGAATACACTCCTCGGCAGGAGTGTTGGCGTTCAGGATATAAAAAGCGGAATCGCCCGGTATCTGGTACTTTACGATACCGGTGGAACGGCGGCGGGTATTGGCATCCGCCTCCTTTTCCGAAGATTTATCATAGCCGCTCCGTTCTTTCGGACGTGTTTCGACCGGAACGCGCACCGCCTCCAGATCAATATCCCCGACCAGGGATCCGCATCCGGAAAGAAATACCACTGCCGTCATCAAAACGATGACGGCGCGCTTAAGCACCTTCATTCCGGACACGCCTCCCTTCCCTCGGATGAATTAAAACCAATATTTCAGATGTCCCAGCCGTTCCACTGATACTCGATCACGGAACCAGTCGATTTCTTCTGATAGCTCTGGTACCACTTGGTAAGCGGTCCCTTCACGACCTGAAGCACGACCAAGAGCACGAAGATCAGCACAAATCCGACGATAGCGTTCTTTAAAGCAGCCTTTGCTTTCTCTCTCTCCTGCGGCTCCTCCGCCTTCGCGAGCTTTGCGCCGAGAAGGATGCAGTAGATGGCTGCCAGCGCGGTCACTACCGTGAGAAGAGGGGTTACCGCAGCATTGATCAGTTCCACAATGGGGCTCTGCGCCTTTTTAAATACATCCTCCGCCAGTTTTTGGGACAACAATATTGGATGCCATGAATTCATACAAGTTTCCTCCTTTAAATATTAATTGTTTATATCTGCCAGTTTCCATCCGTTGGATGCGTCAGGAAACATAAACAGCTGTTCAGCGTACCCGCGGTTTCAGCCGGATGGCCAGGATCCATATCAGGAATCCGGCGAGAGCAGCCAGGATCACACCTGACAGAAGCTTCAGCTCCCGCGTCATACCGTACTGAAGGTAAAAGGTTTTTTCACTCTCATTTCCCGCCGGATCTGTGGCGATAATGGAATACCATCCGCCTTCTTCTATTCTTCCTCCGGGAGTCTCCACCAGAGTGCCGTCCTTCATCACTTTCACCCGGGCTTCAGGATCCGCGACCTCAAAGGTTACCGGGGGCCTGCCCTGTTTCCCGTTTTCGACCGGCGGCGTCAGGCGGATCTCCGGAGCAGTCCGGTCTATAAAGAATTCCGTCTCATAGCGGACAGAGCTGTCCCCGTCAAATGCGTAGGTAAGATGATAACGCCCGTCATCCCGGATCCGGAATTCATATCCGCCCTGCAGGGGCTCTCCGTCCAGGAGCGCCGATACCAGGGAGAAATCCTCCGGCGGCATCAGGCTTCCGCCCTCGTTCCATATGGGGGGGATGATCCGGAACCGGATATGGCTTCTGGTGGTCCCCAGGGCACCGCTGTCCACCCGGTTTACATTCACGCCCCCGCTGGTATCGATTCCGCCGGAATAATATTCCACTTCATAGTTACCCGGTTCCGTGAAGGTAGTATCGTCCTGGTAAAAGGCTTCGCCGTTCTTTTTCATCACACCGATGAAGCCTCCGTCCGGCACGCGGAGGATCACCTGGCCCGCGTGGACCGCATCTCTGGGCACATTCATCCGGTATTCGTTTCCGTCCGGAAGAATGTAAATATACTCTCCTCTGGCCGCATCGAATTCCAGTATCGTATCCGGATCGTCCTGGACGGCGAATTTCTTTCCCGCGGAGCCGGGGGCGCCTGCAGAGATATCCTCCTGCATCCACTGGTTCACCATTTCCTCCAGCTCCTTCTCGGAAATGGTCTCATCCTCACTTCCGGAGAGCAGAGCTTCCAGGTCTTCCTGACCCAGATCCTCCATGAAGTCTTCCCGGTATTCCTCTGTTTCCGGACCCGCGGCAGGCTCCTCCGGGGCCGCCCAGGCGGCGATGGCGGGATACAGGATCAGGCAAAGTGCAAGCACTGCGGCTGCAGGTACCGCCGGAATGCCAGCGGGCCGTCCGCATTTTTTTTTCATCGCCGGAGTCCCCCGCGTCTGACCGCTCCGGTATCCGGCGCATGGAGCACAGCTTCCCCGTGCTTCTTCTGCGGGGACGGCCCGGTGCGGATTTTTCCGGTCTTCTGTGCCTCCATTTCCTCCCGCTCCAGTTCGCGGAAGGTGACCGGGATCCGTTTTCCGTTTCGGATCACCCGGGATACCGTGCCGGCGGAATAGGGGTCGATTCCCGTTTCTTCAAATTGTTTCCGGAGGATCTTTAACCCTTCCAGCTCTTTCGCCCACATGACGCGGTTTTTTGCGCTGTCAAAATATCCCATATCAGTTTCCTCCGGCCGCTTCTTCGCTTCGGAGCAGGATTCCGGCCGCTTCTTCGCTTCGAATCAGGATGATCTGGTCGATCCCGTCCAGAAGATTCCTGTCAGCGGCCGCCATCACAAAGTTCAGGCCTTCCTCCCCGGGCATGAGCTGGCTCTGAATATCTTTTCCCAGGGCGGTAATCTTCTCCGCTTCCGCGGCGGTGCAGAGATAACTGTCCAGATAATGGTTCCCCAGCATTTCATATGCACCGCTGATCTCCACGCTGTCCGTGGGCTCTTCCGCGTCCGGGAAGGGCTTGAAGCCTGCTCTCTTTGCTATCGGGGATAAATATACTTTCCTGTCCCTGAAGGCGGCCGTGCTGTCAGAGTAATCTCCCCGTCTGGTCACAGCGCAGAGGGCCTGGGTCTCATATGCCCGGGACAGCGCTACTTTGCCGGCCATGGCCTCAGGCACGGATCCTGCGGTCAGGCTTCCCACCGCCAGATGAGCTTTTCCGTCTCTGACCATGGACAGAGCGCCTTCCGCGTCTGCGGCAGCAAGGAACTCGGTCTCCACCCCCAGCTGATCGGCAATATCCCTGATCAGTCCCGCTTCTTTTTCCGAAAGCACGGACTCCGGTTTTTCTTCAGTCCGGGATCCTGACGGCACAGACACACGGAGGACGCCCGCCCTCCGGATCGCCTGTATGCCTCCTGTCTTCCCGGCGTTATGCACCCGGAAGAGAATGGTGACCGCCAGTATCAGGATCAGAAGCGCCGCGATCACGACAGCCGCGATCTTTCTCGCCCTACCGTCTTCCGGAATCTCCAGATTCACACCGGGCAGATTAAACTCCGGCAATTTCATGTTTCATCCCTCCCTGTCAGGTCATGGTAAACAGTTTCCGGATCTCCGGATCCGCAATGATCTCCACATTGGTACGGGCCTGGGGCGCCGTGATCAGGAACGCGCGGCCGCGGCCGTTGTTCACGATGTCCTCCTGTTCCGTCTCATTGATGGCGCCCGCCTTCTCATAAAGCTTCACCAGGTCGCTCATGTCATTGGGCGAAAGCGGGAAAATAAAGCTGTACTGGCTGGCGTTGATGATGGCAGTGGACTTTCTTGCCAGCTCCTCGGTTCCTACAAAATCCTTGATGTTCTGGGTAATGACGATCTGCATGCCGTTGTATTTCCGGATCCGCTTCGCCAGCTGATACATGAAATCCAGGGCGATCGGGTATTTGTCATCGATGAACACGTGAGCCTCGTCGATCACAACAATGATGCGGCGGTCCGCATTGTAGCGCAGGTTGTAATCCCTGTTTTTGATGATCTCATTATCCAGCCATTTCATTACCAGAAGCATCTGGGCATTGGCCACCAGGTTGTTCTTGTTGGCCAGGAGGGACTGGAAATTGAATACGATAAAGTTCTCGTTGGTGTTCAGGGTCGCCGGTCCGTTCCAGAGATTGGAATCGCGGCCGCCCTCGACGAACTTGTAAATATAGTTGATAAGGATCCGGAGGTTGGTCTTGGCGTATTCGCCGGTCGTCATCTGGAAATCGTTGATCAGCTTGTCATAGACGTCGTCAAAGGTAGGATAATCCTCCGGCCCCAGCTTCGAGAGATCCGTCTCCGTATCAATTCCCTTCTCCGCGTAAACCTGCACGGTCAGGTTATTGAGATACTCCAGAGCATCCCGGTCGATGCCGGGAAGGATCTGCCGGTAGAATTCCTCCAGAAACTGCAGGTGGGTATTAAGGCTCGCGCCCTCCTGCTGGGTGCCAAGGCCCAGCTCGTCATCCGCCTCGTCGTCCGCCAGGTTGGTGATCACATGGAACGGGTTCAGGCGGCCCTGGGCCGCGGTACCCACATCGATCACCTTGCCATGGAACGCCTTCGCCATCTTGGTGTACTCATTTTCCGGGTCGAGGATAAAGATCTTCGCGTTCTCCGCCGTCAGGTGGGTCAGAATGGTCTTCGTGGCAAAGGATTTACCAGAGCCGGATTTGCCGATAATAACAACATTGGAATTCACGCGCTCACGGTTTCTCATGAAGAAGTTCACAAAAGCGGGCACGCCCGAGGAATCTCCGATGTAGATGCCGTTCTCATCGTTCAGGTACTTAATGACATAGGGAAAAGCCGCCGCCACCGAACCCGCATGGATGCTGTGGGAATCTGCCAGGAAGGAATCATTGGCCGAAATAGACGAAGAGGCGTAGCCCTCAAACTGCTGCAGCAGCATGTCCGAAGTCCGGAAACCAAGCTCCGACATGCCTCTCCGCAGATCCTTCTTCATCTTGGATTCCGGCTTCTTTCTCCCGCCGGCGGAGGAATCCTTCCGCTCCTGCTCCCAGCGGGCCAGATCCTCAGTATACTCGTAATCGTAGGCCGTTACAAACAGATCCGTATTGAAGAGGATCTCATTGTCTCCCTGAAGGAGACGGAGAACCTGGGCAATGGTCTGAATGTGGGTTTCCAGCTCCATGATCCTGGACGCTTTATCAGTCTGGCCAGCCTGTTCCTGCAGCTCCTGCAGCGCCCGGTCGATCTGGCGCACCGCTTTGGTGTGCTCGATGGGCCTGATCTTCATGACTACCCGGGTATAGGGAATGTTAAACAGGGCGGCGCCCCAGGCATTTCCCACCTCCGACGGGAATTCCTTCACACGCACATTGTGGGTGTAAAGGCCGTCATAACAGACCGTCCGGGGGGCAAAGCGGATCTCCTTCGGGAGGATCCAGTCCATATACTGTTCCGGCTGCAGGGAGTATGCCTCCCTTTCGTCAAACCCCTGGGCGTAATTGTACTTCAGGAAGATCGCCAGCTCTGCGCCCTTCAGCTGTCTGCACGGGATCTCATTGGCATTCATGCTCTGGAGCATGTTGTCTACCTGCTGTTTTAAAAGTTCTCTCGAACTCCGGTAGAATACCAGGTAGTGACATGGCACGAGCACCCGGTCCCTTTCATTAAAGCGCCGGATCTGAGCAATGCGGTCCTGTATGATGCCCACCCGCTCGGTGAGCTCTTCATCGGAGTAACTGCCGTGCACGTATGCCTTTTTCAGAGCTTCCAGCTTTTTTTCTTCACTTTTCAGCACATCGTCATACAGCATCGGCCGGTCGATCTTTACAAGGGAAGCGGTCTCCTCCAGGGCAACGCTCCGGAGGATCGGAGCGAAGACCTGGTCAATGACGGCATTCTGCCTGGCCAGGGAATAAAGCCGGAATTCAACTGCGGAGATCTCCACCACCGCTGCTACGTAATCCGTGCCGTATTCTATATACTCATCCCGGATACCGGTGAAGGGAATGATGTCCTCCAGCTTTCCCGCAGCCTGCACCTTCTTTTTTTTCTTCTTTTTCCCGTCTGCGGGGACCGGTTCCTCCTCCGCGGAGGGATCTCCGAAGGCCGATTCGCGGGTATACACCCTTATGCGCGCCAGGTACCGGATGGCATTTAAAGCTGTCATATACGGCTTCTCGTCATCGATCGACATCACCAGGCCAATGGTGATGGTAAGAAGCAGGATAAAGACCGGCAGGCGGAACGGAAGCCCGGAGAGCAGCACGGTAAATGCCACAAGTCCTCCGACCAGAATCACGGCCATATCAGCAATGCCGATATTTCGGAAAAACTGCATTCGGACTCTTGTCTTCTTTGGTATGATTCTCATTGAACGCTTCCTCGCAGAATAATAAGTAATGTTGATTTTATGTCTGATCCTGTGATCATAACAGCCTTACGCATCATGTCCGCCGCGGCCGCCGGGAAGAAGCTCCGGCTCTTCCACGAGCCTCGTGAAGCGGGCGCCCTCTTCTCCGACCAGATCATCCGCCTTGTGGAAAGTGCCGAAATCGAAATGGTACTTGCCGTCCTGGCCCATTGTCTGGTTGACATTCTTTCCAAAAGCGGAGGTGATACGGTAGTGTCCGTTCTCGTCCGCCTCACGGTGGATCCCCATAAAGCCTGTCATATGGATCTGGCCGTCGTCGCCTTTCCTCCGGTGGATACCCAGCATGTTGAAATCTTTAAAGTAAACGCCTTTTCCCTTGCCGGCATCCCCGAACTTGGCTGCAACCCCGAACGTACCCAGGCGGTGCAGCTTCATGTCGCCGGATTTGCCTCGTTTGATCGAAAGCCCGGGCGTCGTGAATTTCTCCAGCCCCCGCTTTCCCCAGGTGCCGGAAAATCCCGCGAGGCCCATGTGGAAGCGGCCCTTGGCATCTTTTCCGATAGAGAGAAGCTGGCTCTTCCCGAAGGGGTTAAACATATAGTGTGTTTTCCCTTCCTTGTTGATGGATTGCTTCACGCCGAACTGCCCCACGGCCTTGCCCCACATCTCACTGGCAAAGGACTGCCGCACGCCCTTGAAGGTCTGACCGGGATCTCCGCCCTGACCGCCTTCCTCCGTTACCCGGGTGCCGCCGCTCCTTCCGAAGGCAAGGCCTCCCAGGGCGAGCGCTCCATAACCCGCAAACTTCAGAGGACGCTTGCCGACGGCCCATGCGCCTTTCCCTAAGGTGGCTGTAGTCCTCATGGCCTTCCCCGCACCGTATCGGAGGGCGACGCCGGTCATCGTCTGACCGGTGGCCGCAGTCACCGCTTCACTTGATCCAGCCGCTGTGCTGATGAGGTTGGTCACCAGCCCGCTGGCCTGGGTCAGGGAGAAGGCACCTCCCAGAAGCAGCAGAAGACGCATCAGGTAGTCCATGAGATAGGCCGATTCGGGACTGGCGTCATTGGAAAACAGCACCAGCTCCTGATTGTTCATGATGACCGGACACAGCATCAGGTACAGACGCATGGCCACCACAGTGCCGAAACCGGTAAATGCCTTTCCCAGGAACATTTCCCGCCATTTTCCGAACTTTTCCCCGTCGTCAATGGGGATATAGGCTACAAAATACGGAGACACGATATACAGGGTCATCAGGTCAAAGATCCGCTGCATAAAGACCAGGAGCACTCCTCCCAGCACCAGGATCATGGCGATGGCCATGATGTATCCCACAAAATAGTCAAATTTGTCAGTGGCAAAGAATTCCTTTACTTTATCGATATTCGTGTAATCATAGGAATTGCCGGTCTTAAAGTACCACCTGTCCCGGATGCCGCCCATGACCGTGACATCGGGATGCTCCGCGGAAAGATTATACTGCTCATAGTTCTTGTTGCAGGCCTTTAAGGAGGCCGTGCAGAAGATGATGCGGGAAATGGAAGTCGTCTGACCATTTCCTGTCATGTAAGTCATGACGTTGTTCATGCTCTTTAACATCGCCTCCGCCAGAAGGAGGATCCCCTGCACAAAGAGGTTCAACATCAGAAGATGCATGATGGCCCGGAAGAAAGACGCCAGAACGCGGGAAACCGGCCGCCGGTTTTCCATGTCGAAATCAAAAGCGGATTTCGTGGTGGCATAGGCAGCCGTGCAGAAGGTGAGAAGCACTGCTGTAAGCGTGATGGCTAAAAACGCCGTCCGGAGGGCCGGGATCTGGAACATGACCATGGTCAGCGAACCGGTACGGCTGCCGGTATCTAAATTAAAGGTGACATCTCTGAGTCCCGCCACGAGATCAAAAATATCCGTCAGAACTTCGAGAAGCTGCAGAAGCCAGGAAAGGATCCCGTAAAAGATGTCCGCCAGAGCCCGGTAGATCAGGTCAAAGATGAGCGGCAGCACGTCAGTGAATACCGCCTTCAGCACCGGCGCCAGGATATTGTTGAACAGCCAGGTGAGCACCGTGCCCAGCACATCCGCGACCAGCTTCCCGAGCGGGGATATAATATGGTCCATGACCCATTTGAAGCACGAACTGAAAAGTCCGCAATATACCAGATCCACCATACAGCCGATGTTCCTTTCTGAATTGTTGCTCAGCTGAAAATCTGCAGGCCGCTGCGGTTAGCCGCCGCCTTCACCGCCTTTGCCGCCTCCGCCGTCTTTGCCGTCTTTACCGTCTTTACCGTCTTTACCGTCTTTGTCGTCTGCTTTCTGGTCGGACTTACCGCCCGCTCCTCTCCTTCCGCCGAAGCTCGCCATCAGGCCGGCTCCGCCCATCAGCATGGAAATGATCCTCTGGGTCGCCTCAAACTGGGCTTCCTGCTCGTTGAGGATAGACATGAAGAGGATATTTCCCTTGAAGATCGCGTAAGCCGCGCCGAAGACGAAAAAGAGCCTCGCGATATTGTCCGCGGTCGTATCCGGGAAAAAGGTCACGACCTTCGAACTGCTTATCACCGGAGCCAGTATCAGGAACAGCTCCATGGCAAATATATTCCCGAAGCATGCGAAAAACTTGGCAATGAAAAGCTCTCTCCAGCCCTTGAACTTCCCGCCTCCGTCCAGCGCGATCGTCGCCGCGAAATACGGGGAGACCAGGTAGAGAAGCAGCAGGTCGAAGATCCGCTTGATGCAGGCAAGACAGGCGCCCGTCAGAAGGAGAAAGATCAGTCCTGCTGCCAGGATCCCCAGCGCCGTATTCACCTTCGAGAGGTCAAATTCCGAGACTACCAGATCCGCGTTCTGCCATCGGAGACCGGAGCGGTATTTTTCCAGTACGCTCTCGTCTGCGGCGTCCTGCACTGCCATATAGAAAATGACAGTGGAAATGTCCGCGCTCTCCCCTTTCAGCACCGAGACCTCGGGGGCGGCAAACACCTCGATCACCGCCTGCAGGATCGCCGCGGAGAACTGGAGCAGCGCCACGCAGAGCACCGGGATGAGACCAAACCCCAGCATGCTCTTCAGCGCGTTTTTTAATACCACGCTGACCGGCTTCGCGTTCTGCTCATTGAGCGTAACGTCACTGACAGATTTTGCCGTCTCATAGGCTGCAAAGAGAAAGGTCAGGATGACAGACGCCAGGGTGATTGCCATCAGTACCGTGGTGATGCCCTTGACCTGGAAAAAATAGTCCAGCAGCCGCATCTTTGTGGTCTTCACCAGGGCGGCCCCGTTATATTCGTTTGCGGTAACCGTGGCGAGGCCTGAAAAGATTTTGAACATCTGCTCTATCAGAAAGACCACCCGGCAGAGCAGCACCATCGCGCGGACCAGAAGCTCCTGGAACACGATCCGCAGCAGGTACATGAGGAAATTGACCTGCCACTGGATGAAGATCCCGATGACCGGCGCAAGAACGTCATTGAAGAGGAAACTAAGCACTTCACGTATCGGCTCCAGCATAACGCTCTCCTCCTTTCTTCCTGACCCCTTTGCGCTGTGTTCTTGTTCTTATCTTTCCGTTTTATCTGACGGATGTGTTCATCCTGGTTCTCCGGAAGTACCAGATACCTCCTCCGATGAGGCCCAGAAGCAGAATAACGGCGACCGGTGTTGCAAGATTGATCTGTTTCTGGATGGTAAATGTCTCCGTCGACCGGTTCCCGGCCTCGTCCATCACAGTGATCCGGTAGCTGCCCGGTTCGTTCACCGTGCTGATGGGAGCCTCATACCGGAAGGTGCTTCCGTCGGATCTCTTCAGCGCCACGACTGCCACGTCATCGCTGAGGTAGGTGATGTTTGCACTTCCCTTTCCGACGGCTATCGTAAACTGCGGCGGCTGGGAATCCACCTCAAAGGCCACATCGTATTTCGACCCGGCCATATCCTCCAGCTGCAGTGCGTAGACCGCGTCTTCGGAGAAATCCAGGGTGTCCGCAGTATTCGCTCCTGGAACGTTCCTGCCATTCTTCGTCATGGAAAGGACCTTCACGCCGTCCGGAACCGTATACCTGCCAAGATTCCTGGTCTTTTCGCCAGGCAGCCGCACCGAGAAGGGCGCCACGCCGTCGTCGGTGGGGATCAGGAGCGTATAGCCTCCCGCGTAATTGAAGGACATCTGCTCCTTGACCGGCTGCTCTTCGCCGTTTTCCAGAAGTCTTATCCCGTCCAGACTTCCGAGGCCGGACAGGTTCAGATCCACGGCGTAAGGTGAAAGAAATCCGTTCAGAACTGTGGATGTAAAGGATCTTCCATCCGGAAGCGAGATCCGGTACAGCCCGGTCTCCTTGTCATATTCCTGAAGGTAGAAATCATTCTGCGCTGCGGGCACTGCAGGCTTCGTTTCGGCCGCTTCCGTCTCCGCGGGCAGGGTCTCTTCCAGTTCTGCCGGGACCGATTCTGTCTCAGCGGGCAATGTCTCAAAGGGCAATGTCTCAAGGGGCCCCGTCTCCGGCCCTGACTGCTGCAGAATTCCGGGCAGGAAGCCGGAAATCTGATCTCCCCCGGCAGCTGCTGCAGCTGCTGCAGCTTCCGGGGTCTTTTGCCGGATGCGGAACGTGAAGACAGACCGAAGCACATTCTGGCTGATGACCGGTGCGCTGGGATTCGTAACCACAAGGAACTTCATTACATAGGTTCCGTACTCGGAAACAGACATTCCTGAGGTGTAGGTGAAGGGAACTCCGTCCTTTTCAGCCGTGCATCTCATCTGGGCCGGAAATTCCAGAACGACCGGCTGGTCGGTGATGCCGTTGTTAGACACAGTACTGTAAATAAACAGGGAATCGCTCATGGCTTCCGAATAGACGCCGTAATCTTCAAAGCGGCTTTCCCGGAGGGATATCTCCGTCACCGTAGGCCCGTTTTGTGCGCCGGTGCTGGAACTGACCGAATTTTCCAGGGTGACCCCTCTCCTGTTCCCTGCAGATGCATCATCCGCCAGCTTCGCCCCGGGACCGGTGAGCCTGTCAGAAGGGTTCGTCTCGGAGATGCGGGACGTACTGCTCCCGTACAGGATATATCCGGAGGAAGAGGATGCGGCCTGACCGGAAGGAACCGGATTGGCATACCCGGACGTGTTTCCCGGCGTTGTCCCGGAACTGCTGCTCCCCGTATTGCTGCTGCTCCTGGAGGTTCCCTGTCCACTGCTGTAGCTTACGACCCGCCCATCCGCATCATACACTATACCGGGAAGAGAGGTACTGGAAGCGACGGGAGCGGCGGTGCTGGCTTTTACCTCCGACATGGTGCCCGGAGATCCGGCCGCTTCCCCGGCTTTCCGGGTTATGGCTTCCATCTGCGACGGGACAGAATAACCTCCGAGGACAGTCTCCGCGCCCGCCGCTGACGGGAACAGAAGAACGGAGCCGGCCAAAACCGCCGACACGACGCCCGCCAGACATATTCCCCTTTTTCTTTTCGTTTCGCTTCCTGCTTTCATAGGTTCAGGCATCCTCCGCATCTATGTCTTTTACGAAATTACAGCCCTTCGATCTCCGGCTCCCCGAGTTCCGGCTCTTCGAGTTCCGATCCTTCGAGTTCCGGTTCTCCGGTTCCCGGCTCTTCGAGTTCCAGATCTCCGTCATAGTCGAATCCGGACTCCTCAGGCATATCCCTGTCTTCCGCGAACACGTTCATGTCTTCGTCAGAAGCCGCGCCCTCCTCCGACTCCTCGTCATCCAGCCTGCCGCCCTTTTCAAGGATAAAATAGTTGCGCTCTTCGAGGTCATAGAAAACGTCGTCACCGAAGAAGGCGTGGGATTTCACCTGTCCCAGATCCATCTGTCCGATCTGGTAAAGCGGGCACTTGTAGCTGGGGGTAAATTTGGTCTTTAACGGATAATTTCCGAAGGTAACAATGATCGCGTTTCCTGTATCCTGCTTATTGTTAAGCCGCTGCAGCTCCGCCGGGTAAATGAGGGGACGCTGCTGAAGCTGGCTGGAGACATTCATCTCGCCTCTGTTCACGCCCTGGGTGGAGGTGGAGACGCTGGCAGTGGAAACGGTATAGTTTCCGCACAGCTTGGAAAACTCCTCGCAGGTGCCGATATCGTTGGATCCGATGAACATCTTGAGACCGCAGTTTCCTTTCAGGATGTCCGCCACAGTCTTGCCATAGACATTTTCCAGCTGGGAAAATGACTGGATGATCATGTGGAACCAGATCTTGCGGCTTCGTCCTACGGTGATCATCTTGTCGAACTTCTCGATCTTCGGCATGTTTCCGAACTCGTCCATCAGGAAGTAGACGTTTCTCGGAAGGGAAAGATCCTCGCGGGAAGACGCAAACTTGATGAGGGCCTTGTAAATACACAGGATGAACAGGGCGGCCAGTCCGTGACGGGTGTCCTTTTCATCCGGGATCTTTAAGAACAGGGCCACAGGCTGGGTGGCGATCTCCTGCGGATTGATGTCGGTGGCGCTGGTGAGGGAGCACAGGCCCTCGTCATTAAAGAGAGACATCTTGTCCAGAGCGATGGACATGTAGCTGTTCAGAGTGTCATCCGGCGCCGACATGACCTGGCGGGAATTGGATGCCGCCCGGGAAAGCTTCGGCCTTCCCTGGAAATATTCTTTCAGCGCCTTATAGCCATCCGAGGAGTTCTGGATGGCTTTATTCACATTGTAGAAGCAGAACTTGTCCCGCGTCATACCCAGATCAGGATTCTCGGAATCCTCCAGCATTCCCAGGCAGCAGGCCATGATGATGGAACGGGCGCCCTTTTCCCATACGGGGTCGTCCTTGGACTCAATGGGGCAGAGAACACTGATCAGGTCATTCAGGTCCTCGTAGAGCTCATCGTAGATCTTCTGGCGCTCCACACGGATCTCGCCCACCAGGTCTCTCCGGCTGGCCCACGCTTTGCCATCATACTCATACCACTCCTCTCCGTACTGGTCAAGAGGATCCACCAGCTGCAGGGAAGACTCCTGCGGATCGCCGGAGCAGCGGAAAATATCATTTCCGGTATTGAGATACAACTGATAGCGGTCGTAAATATCGCCCAGAGGATTCCATCGGTAGGAGCTGTACGGATCCCGCAGGTCCAGCACCATGACCTTGTACCCGCGGCTCTGCAGGAATTTGGAATGGAGCTGAAACAGTTCCCCTTTGGGGTCAGTCATGATCATGGAAGAGCCGGCAGCCGTGGATCCGATGATCTGGATGGCCGGATTCATGAAGGTCGTGGTCTTACCGGAACCAGTGGCACCGATGATGATGCTGTGGACGCCGGAGATCAGGTTCACGTCAAGATCCTTCTTCTTGGAGCTGTAGATCGCGTACACCGGTACGCCGTCCTTCTTCACCTTGCCAAGCTCCGAAAAATGGCTGCCCGGGAAATTCTGGGCCTTCTCCTTTTCAGTCATGAAGCGGGAGTTTTCCAGAGCGCCCTTCACGATATCCTTGTCGCTTCCCTTCATGTACTTGCGGACGGACCGGAAGGTGGTGCCCCTGAGAAGGATCCATAAAAGCCCCGACACGAATACAATACCGATCCCCAGAAGCCAGGTGACCGGGGAGATCAGGAGCTCGGGGTGGAACCAGTTCATTCCCCCTCCCATGAGTTCCAGGGGCATCACATTCAGCATATAATTAAGAAGATAGCCGATGATGAGGACTGCAAGGACCAGTCCTCCGGCAAGCAGCGGCACGAACATTCAGATATCCTCCTTTTTTAATTCAGGAAACAGCAGCCTGGCCAGCAGCAGGCCGATGGCTCCGAACAGAACAAGGATCAGGACCCCCGCCGGCGTATCCGCCGCACGTCCGTCTCCTCCTCCCGCCAGCACGATCACAGCCGGCAGGTTAAAGCCGATATGAACCAGGATCGGGTAGAATACATTGTCCTTATCAAGCGCCAGCCGGGAAAGCAGCAGCCCCACCGGAAAGGAATAGAGGATCCACAGGGGGCTGATGTGGCAGAACGCAAAGATCCCGGCTGTGATCCAGACGGCCTTTTTTTCGTCAAGACCGGTCAGGAGCCGGTCCAGCATATAACCGCGGAAAAGCACCTCTTCCGTTACCGGCCCGAGGAAAAACAGCATAAGTACAAGAAGCGTCCGGTCCCCGGCGCCCGCCGGCGCCTCCGAGATCTCCCGGTATGCCCCGGCGATCCGGTCGGGAAGCAGTGTCATGAAGGCCGTAAGGAAAAGGGAAAGGGACACCCCCATCCCCAGACAGACAAGCCAGAATCTCCACTCCTTCTTTACCGGGGGGATCTTTAACGTGATCTCCTCCGCCAGGGTAATTCCCTTTTTCCTGCAGCGGCGGTGCATCCGCCACCAGAAAAAGACCATGCCCCAGAAAATATAGAAATTGGAACTCTGGCCATAGAACATCTCCGCTTGTTCCTGCATATGCCGGATCGCCCGGCCCGCGACCATGAAAAGACCAGTGCAGAGATAATATCCGATCAGCGGCCGGATGGCCCACAGGATCGCGGAACCAGCTTTCCAGAGTTTCTGCTGGAAGGTCATTCTCAGTCTTCCCCAATGGTCAGGAATCCGGAATAACCGGTAATGTCAAACACCTCCATCACCTGGGGCGCGACGTTGAGCACCCGCACGATTCCTCCCTTCTTCCGAAGGGCTTTGGTCGCGCTCAGAAGGGCGCGGAGTCCGGCAGAGCTGATATAGACGGTGTCGGTCATATCTACGGCGATCTCATCCGCTCCCCCCGCCACCAGGCTCTTCATCTCCTCGTCAAAGGCGGGATTTGTCTTCACGTCGATCCTCCTGGGTGTCCTGACGTATTGTCTCTCACTCATCTGATTCCTCTCCTTCATCTTCTGCGGCAAGAAGCTCTTCCCTCGTCGCCGGAGCGTAGATACTGTCCCCATAGACATCTCCCCGGAAAAGCTCCTCAAAGCGGGCGCTTGCAGCCTCATACTCCTCTTCGCTCTCGAAATCCGTAAATTCCAGCATTCCGTCCCTGTCTTCCCCGAACGGAGAGATAAACGCTTCGTCCGCCGGTGTTCCCATTTCGTGAAGGACCATGTACTGACGGGTCCTTTCCGGATTGGTAAACATGCCGAAGATCTCAAAATGCATCTCGCGCCCGTCCGGGGCCGTCAGGGTATAGATCTCCGGAACATACACGTGCCGTACGTCTCCCGGCTGATCCTCGATATTGCCGTCGTCATCCGGCAGCGGATCCTCGGGAATCTCTCCGCCCTGGTCCCAGACCAGATCCCTCTCAGCCATTGCGTCCTCCTTTCCGCAGACTTCCCGCGGCGGCAAAGCCGCCCCTTTTTACCATATCAGTTGATTTTACCATACAAACGGGCACTAAATGGATACTCTGACGCTAAATTTTCGGTTTCCGGAATACGTTCAAGGCGGGATCCTTCAGCTTATCCTCTTCCGGAAGCTTCGGCTTTTTCACTTCCATCTTCTTTTTCAACTGCTCCCGCACCCGGTCCATGTTGGAGACCTTTCCTCCGTTCTTCTTCAGGCGGTCTTCCTCGGCGACCTCCCGCTCCAGCTCCCGGTAATTTGTGGGTTCCTTCCGGATCCCCGGCGGCTTCACCCTCGGGCCTTTCCGGATCTCCGGTTTCTTTGCCTCTTCAGCCTTTCTCTCGTCCAGCTTCCGCTCATTCTTCCGCGCTTCATGCTGGATCTCTTTCTCGTTCTTATTGGCCTCCGGCTTTGCCAGCTGATCATTCTCCCGTTTCTGCCGGTCGACCACATCCTCCTGCCTCTGCTGCTCATTCTCCTTCTGCAGAGAGGACCGGATGGCTTCCTGGCGGCTCAGGTTGTCATCCATGGAAGCCTTCACGTGGGAAATATTCTGTTCCAGGAAATAGTTTTTCACATCCATGAAGGCATCATAGGCTTCCTTGTCACTGATACCATCGGCCGGGTCCTGATCGATAAACTTCCGGGCATCGAGCTCCATCTTCGCATGCATCTGCTGCTCGGGGTTCATGTTGTCGTTGCCCAGGTTCATGACGACGTAGCCAAGGCCCCCGGTCCGGAGTTTTATATTCTCCTGCAGAAGGTTCTTAAGGACCTCCTGCTGCTGCCGCATGGTCTCCGCATCCATGGCATAGGGGGATTTCACTTCCTTCTGCAGGGCCCCGATCGCCACCGCTCCCGCGGCTCCCTTCACCGCACCCTGGAACGCAGCATGGAAATTATCTTTCTTATCCTCTTCCTTATCCTCTTCCTGGGCCTCCGCTGCCTCCTGCTGCTTTTCGTCCTCGTCATCCTGTTCCATATTCATAAAATCCTGGAACTCCTGCTCGTCATCCCGCGCTTTACGGTCCGCAAGATCCTTTTCCTTTTCCGCGGTCAGGGCTACCAGGCGTTCCGTCCCACGCTCGTATTCATCCTGCAGCCGGATCAGCTCCTTTTTGTCCTGGGCCTCCTTCTCCGCGTTCTTCGGCTGGTTTTCCTTCTGCTCCTGATCTTCCGGGACTTCCTTCTCCGCGTTCTTCAGCAGGTTTTTCTTCTGCTCCTGCAGATCCTTCGTATTTTTCTTCTGAAACATCAGGTTGTCTTTCAGGAAAAACTCCTTGATCTGCTGGTATTTTTTATACTCCTGTTTGGTCCGGATGCCCTTATTCGGGCCAAGATTCATGATCTGCCCGGCCTCCTCGAGCATCTGCCCGCGCAGTTCCTGCGCCATAAGTTCCTCCGGCGTCATTTTCTCCTCAGGCTTGTTCTGATCCGGGGAGTGATACTTGATATTCGCCTGAAGGATATCGCCCAGCTCCTTCATCTCCTTCTCGAAGTCTTCTCCCCGGAGGACCCAGTCGCCTTTTCCGCTGTTCTTCTTCTGCCGTTCCTTCTTCTCAAAGGCCATGGAAGAAAGCGCTGAAACCGTTTCAGCCGTCAGCGACAGAGACCCGAGCAGAGCTTCACTGATCATGATAAGCAGCTCGATCAGGTTATACTGCTGATTATTTTTTCCCGCCATATTTTGCTCTCCTTTAAACCTTATTTATATCTGACATGATCCGTTTATCTCAGTGGGAAAAGACCCCACCGAGATAAAATTATTTCATTTCGGGATGCGGATCACGACAGTGGTTCCTTCCCCCTCCCGGGACGTGATGGAAAGACTTCCTCCGCACATCTTCTGCACCCGTTCCCGCACATTCCGGATACCCACGTGTTCCCGTCCGTCGGAAAGATCCTTTTCCGGATCAAAGCCGACGCCGTCATCAGTAACCGTCACCACAAAGGCGCCCTCCTCCTCCCGGGTGGCGATGCGGACCGTACCGCCATCCAGCTTCGCTCCGGTTCCATGCTTGACGGCATTTTCGACGATGGGCTGGATCGACAGGGCCGGCAGGTAGAAATTCCCCCCCTGCAGGTCATATTCGATGTTCAGTTCCTCCCCAAAGCGAAGCTTCTCGAGATACAGGTATTTCTCCACAAAGGACATCTCCTGGGAAACGGAAACAGGCACTTCCTGGTGGATCGCCGCCATATTTGCCCGAAGATAATCGGAAAAGCTGCTGATGGCCTCCCGGGCCTGCTTCACGTCCTTTCCGCAGAGGTAATAGATGGTATTCAGCACATTGAAGATAAAATGAGGCTGGATCTGGGACAGCACGATCCGGATCCTCATATCCTCCAGTTCCTTCTCCCGGACCAGGAGATTCTCCCTTCTCTCCACGGACCGTACATTCTGATAATACATATACTCGGTAAAGGAGACGATGACTGCAAGGAGACAGGCTGTATTCGTGTATGAGATCCCGTAGTGATTCAGGGAGGCAAAGAGGGCCGCAAGGGGAGCCATAATATAGATGACCATGGAAAGGAGAAAGCCCTTCCGGATGCCGTTCCGGTACCGGTACAGAAGGACCGCCATCAGGAACAGTCCGATAATGCCAAGTACCTGGGAGACCCAGAAGTATTCCTCCCGCCGGTAGATATTATCTTTTCCAATACTGTAAAAAAGCGGCTGGAACAGATTGAGAAGTGAGGCGATCACGCCAGTGATGGCCACTGCCTCGACACCGACAAATATCATATCCTTTCCCGGATCCTGGCCCGCGAACCGCATAATGAGCGCCGCCCCGCAGCCAAGGCATATATAAGCGCACATAAATGTCAGTAAATTGCTGAGACGGGTGCCGGCATAAGCCGCGGGGCTGGTATCTCCCCGGAATATCCAGGCGCACACGTCCGCTCCCAGCAGAACGGTCATGGAAATAAGGAACGTGATCATGGTTCCCCTCTCCCGGTCGTCGGGCTCTTTCACGAAAAAGATACTGACGACAAAAAACAGACAGAAGAAGCAGCCCCATATCTCCATGGAAAGGTAAATGGACAGCTCATTGATCATTGTTTTCACGCTCCAGTGCGGCATGTGTTACTTCTGCCCAGCTGTACTGCGACATGTACTCCCCGCGGTAGGCGTGAGCGGAACGGAAACCGTCCGGCCCCCTCAGGTACTCATAGTAATCGCAGGACACCTTTTCCGGCACAACTCCCAGACCGCCCCAGACCCGGAAAAGCACGTCCCGGCATCCACATCCGGCCAGCGTATTCTCCATCTCCCGCCGGATCTTCTTAAAGTAGGACATATGGCTGCGCTCATCCGCCCCATCATCCTCCCACAGGGCGGACAGGATCTCGGCGTTCGTGCAGAGCGCACCATTCCGGTCAATGAGATAGGCGAACAGTTCAGCGGACTTGGCCGAAGGAAAAACAAGCTGTCTGCTCTCCCCGTCCAGGAACACCTGGAAATTACCGAAGCACCGGACAAAGAGACGGGGGCTTTCCGATGTTTCCGGCTCATCCATGCCTTCCACCGAAATCACAGGGATGTCCGCGGATCCTCCCGGTCTTGCCGCGGCGCCCGCAAGCCTCATCTTTGCCACGGCAAGCTCCTTCCGGATCTTTTCAGGGGTTACCGGCTTTGTCACATACCCCCCCGCATGGATCCGGAAAGCATCCTTCATATAATTCTCATGGCCCGTGGTAAAGATCACCTGGATCCCGGGATCCTTCTCCATAAGCAGCTCCGCCAGACGGATACCGTCCATGCCCCGCATGGTGATATCCAGGAAAGCGATCTCCGGCTTCTCCTTCCCGGCGAATTCCACCGCCAGGTCCGGACTTCGAAAAGCGCAGACGGTACTTTCCCCGTCTGCCTCGGTAATTGCCTGCACCAGAGCTTCCAGGGCAAGCTTCTCATCGTCCACCGCCAGAATCTTCATCCGAAGGCCTCCTTCCCCGTAAACATCACCCGGTTTCTATTATAGCCCCTGTTGGAGAAAATAGAGAAGGGGGTTCCTCTTCCGGAAATACACTGACTGTCTTTTTAGTGTCCATTTTTGTGGTACTATATTATTAATTCTGGCTTATAAAAAGGAGATTATGATGAACCCGGATTATGAAGCACAGTTTCAGCGTTTTTATTATGACCTCTACTCTTTATCCTACTGCCTCGCCTGGTCGGAAAAAGCACAGGAGGAACGCAGACAGACAAGGAACGACGGGGAGGCGCCAGCCGTAACAAAGATGATGGCCGGTCCAAATGGTATCGACCAGATCTTCCGTATCTTTGAAATGGCCAGACGCGTTTCCGGGAGCGCCGGCGCTTTCTTCGGAGCACCCGGCCAGTTTGAGACCCGGATCAAGGGAGCTGCTTCTCCGAAGGAGTTCCTGGATATCTTCCGGGAACTGATGCTGGTCATGAAAAAGATCCATGCCGAATTTACGGAAGAGCAGCAGAAAAAAGCCGCCAGGCATTTCCGGCAGACCGCAGAGGCCATCGAGGAGATCGCCCGGAAACAGTACGGCATCACGGATGACGATATCCTGAACGCCCAGATGGAGATGGAAAAGGAGGATATCGCGGAATTCCTGTCCCAGTTCTATGAGAGCGGCGAGCCCTCTCTCCGACAGATGTCCCTTTTTTCCGCAAATTCCGATTTTGAGTCCTTCCGGCCGGAAGGAGGATTCACACAGGCCCACGCAAAGCTTGAGCAGGACCTGGAAAACAGCAAGGAGCGGGCCATCCGCCTTCTCTGCAGCGGAGCCCCTGAAGATGTCCGGCCGCGGCTCTACACCCTCAACCAGTCCATCCGCAGTATCCTGAGTTCGCGGGAAGCCGGATCCGTTTTTACCTCCGCCATCGATTCTGCCATCTTCCATCTTTCAAAGAACTCTAAGGAGGAGAAGAAAGCCTTTATGGAGAAAAAACTTCCGGACGTCATCGCCCGCGCCTTCAACGCGGTGGTGGGGGACCGGTACCGCCGGAATGACGTGGACGGCGCCGCACGGATCCTGGATGATCTGAACCGCCTGACTCTGAACGCTGCCATGACACAGCGCGTCTCCAGAAACGAACTTGAGAACGGCGCCGCCTCCAAAAGCCGGACCGGTTTCCAGGAAAAACCAAATCTTTCTGACGGCATGGCCCTCTCTCAGCATGCCAGGAAACGCAGTACCTGACCGGCCCGGGCCGCGGCACAGTGTTATGCACCTGCCGCGGCCCGGCTTCCTTTTATTTCCCGCGTCTCCTTGACTGCGCGCTTTTCGCTTCCTGATTCTCCTGCAGGCCCGCCTGCTGATTCTCCTTTTGTATCTGGAGCGCAGGATTCTCATTGCGGTGTACGGTATTCCGTCTGGGTCTCTGGACATTCAGGGCTTCAAACGCCACCGGCTCGACCCGGTTCGGATTGCCCTGGACCGCCGCGTTCTGCGCGTTCTGCGCATTCTGCACGTTCTGCGCTTCTCTCCAGGCGCGGACATTGTTCCGGTAGTTATTCAGTGCACCTTCATCAACTTTCTGTGTGAGCTTCTCGCGGACTGCGTTTCGGATATCATTCTGCCGTTTCTCCCGACCGCCGGTGCTCTTCGCCAGATCGTCGATCCGTTTCTGCCTTCCGTTTATATCCGCCTCACCAAGGTTCAGGTTCACTTCATAGGTCTGCACACGGATTTTTCCATTGTCTCCTGTGGTAAGACACACTGTATCCACATGATGTCTTCCGCTGGTCATGGCGCCAAGGATATGGGCGGCGACGAAGTTCCTCATGAACTCTTTCTTATCCTCCGGATCCTGCAGACTTTCATACCGGTCATTGATCTCGCGGCTCCAGTACTTTCTCCGCGCGTAACGCTCCGCAGGTTCTCCATCGATAAAGTAGCGATCGTTGGGGTTTTTCATTCCTGCGGCCTTGACCACATTGTGATCTTCATATCCCGGCGCGAAGAAATCACCCATCTGCTCATTTTCCAGGGTACGGAGGGCCCTGTTGGCATATTCCATCGTCTGCCCGCTCAGATTTCTCCTGGAGTGGTAGACCTGATACATTTGATCCTGCTGCAGGATAGGAGCTGTTGAATCGCCCACCCTCTTGAAGGAGAGATTCATCTGGGAAGCGGACGGCAGCATGGGCAGCATATCGTCCGAATCGATGTACTTAGCCTCCGCCTCCATATTCTCGATCTGCATGTCATTGGAAGCTGCCTTATTGGCCAGCTGCTCATCCACCCAGTCCGGATCGTTCTGGACTGCGGGGTCGTTTTTATTGACCAGCTCCTGATATCTCTGCTGGAGGGTGGGTCTTTCCAGGGCTCTCACCGCGCCTTCCCTGCTCCGCCTCAAAGCCGGAATTCCTCTGTTGACAAACTGCCGGTGGATCTGGTCGTATATGGAGTTCGGCGGGGCAACCTTTGCCACCTTCGACAGGGAAAGACGGTCCCAGGCTTTGCTGTCATCATCAATGACATGGATCTTTCCTGCCTGGATCTCATCCTCTTTTTTCCAGTGGTGCCTCATTCCCTCGCGGATATGATCCTGCAAAAACTTTGTCCGCTCCCATGCAGCATTGATCTCCTTCTCTGTAAGCTTATGCCGGAGGGCAAAGGTCAGTTTATCCTTCGTCAGCGCCAGGATGGAGTCTGCCGTGCTCCTCTTCATGCAGGCGAAATCCTCCACATTCCTGATATGGGTATAATGATCTTTCAGCTTTTTTAACTCCTCGGGACCCACCACCGGGAAGGACTGGTCATTGTCGATGCCCTTTAATTTCGTTGCCCGGTAGATACCGTCCTTTCCCTTTTCCAGGCCGATATGGAAGTTAAACATATGCCTGTCAATGTTTCCGCAGATATAATCGAGGGCCAGCATATCCCCGGCCTCCTTGACGATCTCCGGAGTATCAAAGTTCACCCGGGCATTCTTTTTTTCCTCCGGGCCTCCGGTGATCGCGTCCGGCAGATCAGCTATCGCGCAGCCGGGAGCCCACTCCATGTAGCAGCCCCTGACGGTCTGCCCGTTCCGAAGCTTCATCTTCATATCGGAACTCCGGGCCAGAAGGTCCGGCTTGTAGATCAGGTCCGAAACGATGCTCATGGCCGTATTCCGGTCACCGATGGAGCTGTCCGTCTCCACGTGAAGAGCATTCTTTAATACACCGTTGGCCGAGTAGATATTGTTCGCCTTCTTCATGACATTACTCAGGGCAAGGGTAAAATTCACGTCATCCTGAGTTGCCGTCTGCCCGTCCTCATTACTCAGGATGAGCTTATAGGGACAGCCAGCCCGGCGGAGTTTCTCGCTGACCTGGCGCATCCTTCTCTTGCTTTCATCTGAGGCCTGATACATGGAGAGATTGTTGACTCCCAGACCATTCATCACTTTCTCGTATTCATCGGAGCCCAGGGTCTGCCTCAGGCTGCCCAGAGTACTGTCAACGCGATTCAGGCGGATCAGTTCCTCCAGATGCGGTCTCAGCTCATCGTTCTGGGGCGCCCCTGCCCATTCCCTGGTCGCGGCAAAGCCGAGGATATCCCTCGGATTCATGACATTCAGATTCTCGGTAAATACGCCCTTCATGCCATTGGTCTCAATGACGCTTCTGTCGCTCATTACACTGCCGACATGCCGCAGAGGCTCTTCCGGCTCTTCAAAGACCTGGTGGCGGGCATCCCGCAGAAAGTCCTCCAGTCCCATGGGATTATTGGTGCGGTAATGATCGAGCGCTTCCATATCCTGGGTGATCAATTCCCTGAGGTTGTACACACCCACCTGTCTCCGGATCCCCTCGTCGCTTCTCCATCGATCCGGCACCCAGGTGGGCAGGTGCTCAATATATTTGTCAGCCGCGATGGCAGCCTCTGTATACAGGGCGCGAAGCTCCGCGATGGACGCCCCTGTCATCTGAAAACCCGGCCGGGACAATCTGGTCATGGCTTCATTGAGCCTTCCCAGCGCAGCATCCAGACGCTTGAACGCCGGAGAATTCTCATAGCCCGTCCTCTGGCTCCCCCGAATGATTTTCAGTTGTGTATCGTATTCTTTATTTCTTCCTGGCATAGTGTTCCTCCTTGTGATTCAGAACAGGATTTTTACACTTGTCTCTTATCTATGGTTCCGGCGGCTCAGAAAAGTATTGACGGCATCCTCCTTCCGGATCTGCGAAGCCTCCCGCTTCTGCTCCTTCGCTTCCCGCTCTTCCTTGCGCTGATAAGCCTGCAGGGTTTTTTCAGCGGTCTGCTGATAAGCACGGGAATTCTTGTTCGCATATTTCAGTGCAGCAAAGGCTTTTTCGTTCCGGACCAGCTCTTCCATGCCGATCTTCTGTTTGATAATGACTCCGTCCCGGGTCATATTCATACCTGTTTCCATCCCCCGGGCAATGTACTCCTTTACCACTTTAGGCGCCAGAATATCAATGGTGGTGAGGGCTGCGTTCTTCCGCACGTTGCCGTAGGTGCTGGAGATGTCAGTTCTCCCGGCATGCTTGTGATAATAGACGTTGGCGGTGTTGACCGCCACATCAAGCATCTGTCTGACGTGGTCTCGTCCTTCCCGGGTGCTGAGGTCGATCGTCCGTGTTTCCGGCGGGTTCCAGGCCTTATGGATCGCCTTGACAGCGTTCCGGAAGTTCTTGTATTCCTCGCTGTCCACGCCGCGGGAATGTCCTTCTTCATGCAGATGCTGGTAAATACTGGAAAGCATTTCCAGTTTGACGGAAAACAGGTCTATCAGTTCCTGCGTGTTTGCAGGCGCTTTTTCCTCGGGCTCGTCATTCTGCGCTTCCTGAGGAGCAGGCGCGGCAGGAAGTGCAGCCGGCTGATTATTAAAATCGTAATGATCGCCGTTTCTCAGTGCACCGACAATGAATTCCGGCTTTGGAGACCATTTGGCCATTGCCTGTTTCAGATCATCGGCTCTCTGTTTTCTCGGATCCTTCGGCCGCCCGGCAGGCCCGGAAGGCAGGTACGGGAAATGCTTCGTACACTCTTCTCCCATCCGGAGGAACTCGGTCATTCCATCGGCCAGGGCCTCGAAATGCTGCTTCTTTTCCTCCTCCGTCTTGCCGGAAAGGTCCTGAGCAAACTGCGCCAGAAGGCCGTTCATTTTCTCTTTATAGGCTGCGCCGCCGTCAGAAAGCAAGGACAGCATCCCTGTGCTTTTGTCGGTATTCTCCTGGTCGACAAGCGTTTTCGCCTTTTCCAGAATACTGTAAGCGCCAAGGTAAGCCGAGATGCGGTCGGCGGGAACATTGGCCGCAAGGATCCTGCTCATCTGAGCCATCGGCTGCAGCACTGTAAGGTCGATGCCCCGGGCTCCGAGCGTATTCATCTGGAGCGCAGTCTCGCGGTTATGGGGAGAATACATCTTGGACAGGGCGGTGAGCTCCTGTTCGCTCAGGGTCTTGAATTTCGCCCCCAGCTCCTGTATCTTACTGCAGCCGTGCAGCATCTCCTGGCGCAGATTTTCCTTTTCCTGAGCGGACATCTCCGGACCGGCTTCCCGGAAAGCGCGCAGGCGTTTGGCGTTATCCGCCAGCTCTGCCATCAGTTCTCCGATCGGCAGACGCTTGCAGAGGACTTCAAGCTCTTCCGGGCCCGAAAGCTCCCGGCCGGGCTGTCCCAGCTGCTGGATCAGTTTTTCCGGATCAGTTTCCGGCGGATTCCCGGTAAACTGTTCTTGCTTAATAAGGTCCGGCAGCCTTCCCTTAAGGGAGCTGTAGAAAGGATTAAAGGTCACCTCCTTCTCAGGAAGCTCCCCGGAATAGGAGAGGGCGGTCACCATCTCAGCAAAGGAGCGCACGGCGTAGGTCAACGGGGCCTTTTCCCTGCTGCATTTCAGGTAAGATTTAAGGGCCTCATCATGGGCGGACTTCAGGTAGTTGGCAATCGGCGCTTCTCCGACATGGTTGAACAGGGTCTGATACTCCTTTGCATCCCATGGAAGAACAACGCCGACCGAGAAACGAGCCTGGAGGTCCATGCCTCTCATCTGGTGTTCTTCACTGAAGAAACCAGTTCCCATATAGTCCTTAAAGGTAAAGACTTCCGCCACATATTCTCCGAGCGTGGCGGCGGTGTAATTCTTTGCCTTTCCTTCCGGCATCACGGTCGTAAAATGGGGCCCCTGGTCGAAGGCCTCTTCTGCCTGAGGCTCTGCGTTGTTATTGTTCCGGGGCGCCTGGGGATTTACGTTATTATTGATCCGGGGCGCCTGAGGGACAGCCTTCGGCACCTTAAGGCTGGTATTGCCGGTAAGCTTCCCGGTAAGGTAAGCATCCGTCATTTTATTCCCGGAGGCGTTCTTCAGGTTGAAGACCGTGTGAAGGATATTATTTCTATCATATTCTTCCTTCTTGTCCCTGGGAAGATTAACTAATTCCTCCCGGGGAAGTAACTTAAACGGAGGGAGACTCGCGTTGACGGTGCGGAGCGCATTGTTGCGGGAAGCAGCGGCTTCCCCGATCCGGTTCATGTGGGCGGCGGCCTCTTCCGGAGAGAAACCGCTGAAATCTGCAGTCAGCAGTTCCAGAAGTTTCCGGTTTTCTTCCCGAAGCTGCTGGATTCCCTGAAGGTTTTCCGCGCCGGCGGCCTCAAAGCCCTTTTCCAGTCCCTTTGCGGTGTCCAGCAGGCTCATAATGGTGTCCAGGTGGGAGAAGGGCACATGATTCTTCAGGACCGTTTCCAGTGATTCCAGCTGGACAGCCACAGTATCCAGCCCCCGCTGGCCGTACCACTGCATATCCACTGCCAGCTTACGGTTATGGGGAGCAAAGACCTTGGAAAATGCCTTCATGTCTTCCCTGGAAAGGGCCTTAAGCTCCGCCGCTGTGTTTTTGGCTTCCCGGACAAAATCCAGCATCTGAGTTCGGGTGTCTTCCTGTTCCTTCGGGTTCATCCCGGCATGGTTTTCGATGGCATCATAGAGGAGGATGCTGCCATTGCTAAGGGCCTGGAGAAGCTTGGGCAGAGGAACTTTTTTCATCACAGTTTCCATTTCCTCGAAGCCGGAAAGCTCGCGGGCCGGGTTTTTCAGCTCCTGCCAGAGCTGGTCCGGGTCCTGCACCGGAGGCCTGCCGGTGAATTTATCCGGGCCGATGAGGTCAGGGATCCGCCCCCGCAGGGCGATCAAAAACGGGTTGTAGCGTTTCTGTCTTTCCACGCTGCCGCCATTCAGGGCAAGGAGGAAATAGTTTCTGTACATGGTCCGCATGGCATGCTGGAAGGGCTGTGCCGCCGGATCTGTCAATCCCAGGTTCTGGGTGGTATCCATATAGAGCTTTTCGATATTGGAGGTGATCTTTGACACTGTTCCGGGTTTTGTTATCTTCGGGGCATTCTCACCGGTGACCGGATCCTTTTCCGCTTTATCAGGCTGCATACCTGCGAAGTCAGTTATGGCTTGGTTGTACAGTTCAGGGTGGGAAGAGTAGTTTAAAGCCTCGTAAGCTACAGAGAGAATTTCGGTGAGATCAGGATGTGAATAATTTTGCGGTTTTGGCATGATCGGGAAAGCTCCTTTCCTGCTAATGTGAAAAATGATGCATGTAATAATAATTATACAAAGGAAATAGACACCAAGTGGACACCGGAGCAGAATATCTTTTCCGGCCGGAGGAGGCAAAAAAAAAAGCAGAGGCGGAAGCCCCCGGGGAAAGAAAAGGCGGGGCTTCTTTGCCTCTGCAGATATGGTCTTTATCGACGGAATGCCCGTCGTAGAGTACGTGAGGAACTATTCCCCCGGGAATGCGAAAGGTAAAGTCCCGCTTGCGGGACTTGCGCGCCGCGCGCGGGTTGCCGTCAGGCAACTTCTTTACGGCAGCCGCTCCGTCAGTTCCGCGAACTGCAGAAGCGTCAGCGCCTCGCCCCGGATCGTCTCCGAAAGCCCCATTTCCCGCAGGGCTTCCGTCACGTTTTCGCGGGTGATGCCGGCCTCCCCGGCATGACTCAGAGCATTCGCCAGTGTCTTCCGCCGCTGCTGAAAAGCAGCGCGGATCACGCGGAACATCCGGTCCGGGTTGCTCACCTTTACCGGAGGCTCCGCATGCCGGCGAAGCCGGATCACGCAGGAACCCACATTCGGGCGGGGAATAAAGCAGTTCGGCGGCACGTTTGCCGTGATCTCCGCGTCCGCGTAATACTGCACCGCCAGGGACAGGGCGCCGTACTCCTTGCCGCCGGGCTGCGCCTGCATCCGCTCCGCCACTTCCTTCTGCACCATGACCGTGATGCTCTTCACCGGCGCGTCCTTTTCAAGGAGCGCCATGATGATGGGAGTCGTGATGTAGTAGGGAAGATTTGCCACGACGCTCAGGGGCCGGCCGCCGTTGTAACGTTCCGCCAGTTCCCGGATGTCAGTCTTCAGGATGTCGTTGTGGATCACTGTTGCGTTGGGATAGTCCGCGAGGGTCTCCTTCAGAATGGGGATCAGTTCCGGATCGATCTCCACGGCGACCACCTGTCCTGCGTGTTCCGCCAGGACCTGGGTCAGTGTCCCGATGCCCGGGCCGATCTCCAGGACGCAGTCCTCCGGACCGATCTCCGCGGACCTGGCGATCTTGTCCAGCACGTGGGTGTCGATCAGGAAGTTCTGCCCGAATTTCTTCCGGAAGCGGAAGTCGTATTTTTTGATGATGTCGATGGTATTTTTCGGCTGTCCTAATTCTGCCATTCCGGACTCCTTCTCTGTTTCTTCAGTTCCAGTTTCACATGGGCTTTTACTTCAGGCGCGGAAAGCACCGCAGCGCGTTCTCCCTGGTAATCTCTATAACCTCGTCTCTGGTCAGACCCTTCAGCTCCGCGATGGCCTCCGCCACCTGGGGGAGATACAGGGAGCAGTTCCTGTGTCCTCTGTGGGGCACCGGCGCCAGGTACGGGCTGTCGGTCTCAAGAAGGATGCGGTCCATCGGCACGCTCTGCACCACTTCCTTCATTTTTCTTCCATTCTTGAAAGTCACGACACCGCCGACCCCGATGTAAAAGCCAAGCTTCACATAGATCGCGGCTACCTCGGGACCTGCCGAGAAGCAGTGGATCACGCCGCCGGCCTGCTCCGCGTGCTCTTCCCGGATCACGTTCAAAGTGTCCTGCACCGCGTCCCTGGAGTGAACGATGATGGGAAGCCCCACTTCCTTCGCCAGGGCGATCTGCCGCCGGAACCAGTGCTTCTGCACCTCCCGGTCCGGCTCCTCGTAGTGGTACTCGAGGCCGATCTCCCCGATGGCAGCGACCTTCGGATGAGAGGAGAGCTCCGCAAACCTCCGGAGCACATCTTCCGTCAGGTCCTCCTTCTGCGAGTGCCGCCAGACGGGACCCGGGGCACCTGCCCCCCCGGAGGCATCATCCTCTCCTCCGGCCGTCCCGCTTTCCTCGCTCTCCGGTTCCTCGTCGAACACCGGCGCCGAAGCCGCGAAGATGTCGTTCGGGTGCACGCCCATGGCACAGTAAACATGGGGCCATTTCTCCGCCATCTCAAGGCCGCGGAGCGCACCCCGTACCGAGGCGCCTGCGTTGATCACTTTCTCAATGCCCTTCTCCGGGAAGCTCCCCAGAAGGATCTCCCTGTCATGATCAAATTCTTCATTGTCATAATGGGCGTGTGTATCAATGATTCTGTACATGATGTTTTGTTTTTGAACTCCTGCTGCTTTGTTTTGAACTCC
>Ga0256405_10003112_pt1 | contig 35373 bp, 26 predicted proteins | sample RumenRJG_02DNA_FD_189096 | JGI IMG/M metagenome (GOLD analysis project Ga0256405, IMG submission 189096) | Bovine rumen microbial communities from Lethbridge, Alberta, Canada - RJG_02 | ecosystem: Host-associated > Mammals > Digestive system > Stomach > Rumen | place: Canada: Alberta...
CAGCTGCGGGCACAGTTCCGGTCTCTCACCGGCTTCCCTTTTGAGCCTTTTATGAAGGCACCTGTATCTGCCTGCAAAGATACGAAAAAAGAGGAATATTGTGCGCTAGTATGTGCATGGTGGCAGAGGCTGACGCACACCCACTGGTCGACAAGTGGCTCATAGTCAGTTATTTACGAAAAATCCTCGGCGCAAAAAGAGCCGAGGATTATAAGCATCTTGCTGATTATCAGCGGATTAGCGACCAGGCAATTTACCGATTCTCCGCGGCCTCTACGGCCTTGAAGTAGCGGTAGCTGCTCACCTTGACCTCGCTGATGGAGTTCTCGTCGCACACGATGGTGCCGGCGGGGTGGTTCTGCAGACCGCTCAGGGTGCAGTAGTGGCTCATGGGGCCCTCGATGGCAGCCTGCAGGGCACGGGCTTTCTTGGAGCCGAAGGCCAGGATGACCACCTCCTTGGCGCTGAGCACGGTGGCTACGCCCACGGTGAGGGCCTGTGCCGGCACGGCCTCGGGATCGCCCCCGAAGAAACGGGCGTTCACCTCGCGGGTGTCCTGGGTGAGGGTGACCACGCGGGTGCGGCTGCTCAGGGAAGAGAAGGGCTCGTTGAAGGCGATGTGGCCGTCTTCGCCTACGCCGCCCAGGAACAGGTCAAAGCCGCCGGCCTTCACAATAGCCTCTTCGTAAGCGGCGCATTCGGCCTCAATATCCTTGGCGTTGCCGTTGAGAATATGGATGTTCTCGGGTTTTTCGTCGATATGGTCGAACAGGTAGCGGTGCATGAAGCTGTGGTAGCTCTCCGGATGTTCCACGGGAAGGCCCACATACTCGTCCATGTTGAAGGAAATGACGTTCTTGAAGGAGACTTCCCCGGCTTTCACCATGCGGATGAGTTCCGCATAGGTTTCGATGGGGGTGGAGCCGGTGCAAAGACCAATCACGAAAGGCTCGCTGGTGCGGGCTGCTTTTTCTTTGATTTTGGCAGCGATGTAGTGGGCTGCCCACAGAGAACCCTCGGCGGAGTTCTGACGAATGACAACTTTCATGTTTAATATAATTTCAAAAAAACTTCAATGGCTTGATATTCAGCCATTCCCAGCTGGTCGTACAGGCGGGCGGTATTGGAGGTACGTTCCTCTGCCCGCTGCCAGAATTCACGCGGGTCCTCTCCGGGGAAGGGGACAATATCCTTCTGGGAAAGATGGCGGAAAATGGCGTGGCGCTTTTTCACAACCTCGTCCGGAGACAGCGGGACGGCCATGTCCACGCGGCCCAGCTCCCATTCCATCCAGGCGCCGCGGTACAGCCAAACGTGGAGGTCTTCCATCCAGGGATTGCCTTCCTCGCGCAGCTGGTCCAGGGCGTCCATGGCCGCCTCCGTGCACACGCGGTGCGTGCCGTGCGGGTCCGCCAGGTCCCCGGCCATGAAAATCATGTGCGGCTTCAGGTCCTTGACCAGTTGTTTGATGATGTCCACATCGGCCTGGGTACGGGGATTCTTCTTGATGCCGCCGCTCTCGTAGAACGGGAGGTTCAGGAAATGGGCGTTGGTGTTGTCGTTGAGGCCGAAGGAACGCACGGCGCCGCGGGCTTCGCTGCGACGGATGGCGCCCTTCATTTCCAGCAGCTCGCGGGGCTCCGGTTCGCCGGGGACCTTGCTGTCCACCAGTTTTTGCACGGCGTCAAACTTATCGGCAAAACCCAGCTGGAAGGCGCAGTCCATGTGCTGGAGCACCACGTCGTCATGCACGGCCACGTTGCCGGAGGTTTCATAGGCCACATGGACGTTGTGCCCCTGCGAGACCAGTCGGATGAAGGTGCCGCCCATGGAGATGACGTCGTCGTCCGGGTGGGGCGAGAAGATGAGCACCGTCTTGGGGAAGGGGGTGGCCTTCACGGGACGGGTACTGTCGTCGGCATTGGGTTTGCCGCCAGGCCAGCCGGTGATGGTGTGCTGGAGGTCGTTGAACACGTCGATGTTTATCTTGTCGAAGGGACCGGCCTTCTCCAGCAGCTCGCTCAGGTTGTTGTTCAGGTAATCCTTTTCCGTGAGCTTGAGGATGGGCTTGCCGGTGACTTCGCACAGCCATACCACGGCCTTGCGGATGAACTTGGGTGTCCAGTCGCAGGGACCTACCAGCCAGGGTGCCACGCTGCGGGTGAGCAGGCTGGCGGCGGTTTCGTCCACATAGAAGGAGATATGGTCGTGGCGCTGCAGCAGGGAGGCCGGGCAGTCGGTGGTGACGGGGCCTTCCGCAATTTCTTTCACGGCTTGGGCTTTGTCTTCGCCCCAGGCCATGAGGATGATGCGCTTGGCGCTGAGCATGGTGCTGATGCCCATGGTGATGGCCTTGTCCGGCGTGGCGGTGATGTCGCCGTTGAAATTGCCGGCCTGACGCTTGCGGGAGCCGTAGGACAGGCGTACCACGCGCGTACGGGTCTTTTCATTGGAGCCGGCCTCGTTGAAGCCCACCTGGCCTTGTTCGCCGACTCCAATCACCAGGAGGTCCAGGTTGCGGGCGAGTGCGTCGAAGCGGGCGCAATAGTCTGTCAGCTGCTCCTTGGGAACGGTGCCGTCCGGCAGGTGGATGTTCTCCTTGCGGATGTCCACCTTGTCCAGCAGCGTTTCATGGATGCGGTGGTTGCGGCTTTGTGCTTCCTCCTTGGACGAGGGATAGTACTCGTCGATGGAAACCACCTCCACGTTTTTGAAGGACACATTCCCGGCGGCGCAACGGCGGGCCAGCTCGTTGTAGAGCGACGTGGGCGTGGTGCCTGTGGTGAGCCCCAGCCGGAAGAGTCCGTCCTTGTGCGCATTGATGGAGTCCACGATGAAATCGGCAATGGCATAAGAGGCCGGACGGGATTCCGCATAGACATGCGTCCAAATTTTTTCGTAGGTGTGCAGGATACCTGCCGGCAGGTCTTTTTCAATAAGGCCGCCTTCGTAGGGCAGTGTAAAATGCTTGCTCATGGCTATTGGTGTTATGTGCTTATCGAAGAATATGTTGGATACGCTCCAGTTTCCCGTCCACCGGCGCCGGTTTTACGCCCAGCAGCTTGCAGAGCATGGGATACAGGTCGATATTGCGGAACGACGACTTTTCACCCTCCGTATAGGGGGCGTCATAGGCCTCCTTGAAATCCGGGCCGATGGCACGGAAGGCCACCATCATGTCGGTTTCCTTGCAGTCGAAGCCGTGGGCGCCGTGGTTGCGGGACGGGGCGAAGTTGAACTGCCAGCCCAGGTCCGGACTCACGATGAGGTCTCCCAGGCGGTTGGACGTGCCATAGTGCAGATACTCAGGTACTTCGCCGTGCTTCCAGACGTGGAGGTGCTCCACCTTGGACAGGCGGTTGTACAGGCTGTCCGCATAACCCTCCTTGGCCCAGATGCTGGTGGGCAGGTTCCCCACCACCTTTTTGGTCCACTCCTGCGGCATTACGTCGTACCAGCCGATGAAACGCTCCGGGGAGATTTCCGTCATGCCGTGGTCGCCGGCCAGGATAAAGTTGATGCGGTCTCCGTGCGGCAGGGCTTTCAGGCGCAGGTACAGGGCGTGCATGAGGCTGTCCATGTGCTCGGCCATGGCTTTGGTTTCCGGGGAGAAGGGGCCGTGTACGTGGCCCTGGTGGTCCGGCTCGTCAAAATAGCCCATCACCAGTTGCGGGCGCTCCGCCTCCGGGAGGCTCATCAGGCGCACAATCTCATCCACGCGCTGGTCAAAGTTCCAGTGCGGCTGCTCGTCCCAGTGGCGCCAGTAGGTGGGATACGCATTTCCTTCCGGGCCCACGGCAATGTCGGAGCCCACCCAATACACCACGCCGCATTTCACGCCCTGCTTCTGGGCGGTAATCCAGATGGGCTCGCCGCCGTAGAAGTACGGGTCAAAGCGGGTGTCCTTGCCGCTGATGGAATAGTTCCTGTCGGTTTCCGGATCCCAGAAACTGTTGTTCACCAGGCCGTGATGGTCCGGGACCAGGCCGGTGGCCATGGTGTAGTGGTTGGGGAAGGTGGAGGAGGGGAAAGAAGGCTCCATCCGGGCCTTTACGCCCACCGTGGCCAGGGAGTCGAAGAAAGGCATGTCGTAATAGTCGGCATAGTCCCAGCGGCTCCCGTCCAGGGAAATGATAACGGTGTAGTTGGCCGGTTTGATGCTGCAGGCCGTGAGACCGGCCAGCAAAACAAAGAACAGGAGAATCTTTTTCATGCGTACGCTTATCAAGTTCATCAAGACACAAAAATAAGCAATTTCTGCACACAAATCAAGTTCTCCGGCCATAAGGATAAAGATGTCCCCCAAAAGGCCGTTGTCACAGCAAGGCCTTGAGGCCATTGAACGTGGCGTTGTCAAAGTCGGCGATTGGCTGTACGGAGGTCTCAGGGGCAAGATGCGCCGACAGGGTGGGCGCGAAAAGTTCCCAGCTCCGGGAAATCTGGCCTCCCAGCAGAACGTGTTTGATGCCGAACTCCGACAGGACAGGGGAAACGGCTTCCCCAAGGATGGTGCCGGTTTCTGCAAAAACCTGTTGTGCATGCGTGTCTCCGCCTTTGGCCCGGAAAGCAATCTCCTTCACGCTGAGTGCAGGCTTTCCGTAACGGCCCACAATGCCGCGTTTGGAAACATAGTCCTCAAGAATGCCATCCCGGTACGGACGGTTGTATATGGGGACGGAGGGGCTGCCCAGGGGGTTCTGCAGGACCTTTCCGTCCACGAACAGGGCAAAGCCCAGGCCGGTTCCCAAAGTCAGGAGGGCCGTGTTGCCGCTCTCCGGCGTCACGTTGCCAAGGAGCATGGCAACGACATCGTGTACATACCGGAAGTTCTCCCGAGGCATCTGGACCAGGTCGGCGAAGTTTTCCCCGTAAACGGCCGCGAATTTATGGCGCATCAGAAAGGTCCCGGCCGCGTAGTCAAAAGGCCCCGGGATGGCGACCCGTACGCTGGCCGGTGTATTCTCGCCGTCTTCTCCCCCGACGGCCATCCTCAAGGCCCGGACAATTTCTTCCGAACTGCCGTCGGAGTCGATGGGAAGCGTCCGGCCGTCGGAGCACTTGATGAAAGTGCCCCCGACGTCCAGCAACAGTTTATCTCGGGTCATGCTCGAAGCCCTCCCTGAGGGTGGTTTTGTGGACCCGGATGGGTTCCTTGCCCAGGTTGACAATCTCGTACTTGCCCATATCGGCAGGAACGCAGACAATATCCATGAAGTCCATCTTGAAGCAGCGCTCCGGATGGTCGATGCTGCGGACAAGCACGGCATCGCCGTCCACCAGCGTCAGGACATGGAATTTTTCGCCCTTGGTGTCCTGCTGGCAGGCTTTTTCAAACTCCAGGCGACGCAGGGAGATGTACATCTGCGGATTCTCTCCCAGGATGTATTCTTCCCAGCCGTCTCCCTTGCAGTCCAGGCGGGGCTTCTGGACAATGTAATCCGGGCTGTTGGGGTCGTGGATTACGCTGTAGCGGCGGTGCTGCGCCACATTTTCCTCTCCCAGCTTGGTATGGATGGGGCGCTGCTTGCCGTCAAAGTCCAGGCGCAGATAGTCGTACATCTTGTACGTATAGGAGCCGATGGTCAGGGAGCCAATCTCCAGAATTACCTGGTTGCGGCCGCTGGAGTGGATGGTTCCGGCGGGCAGCATCACCTGCAGGCCCGGTTTGGATTCCTCGTAGCTCACGTACTTCATGTAGTCGCACACTTTGTGCTCCGTGTCGGCCGCTTCAATTTCCTTGAAGAAGGCGGGGATGTCGGCATCGTCCCGGAAGCCGATGAAGGTCTTGGCCTCGTGGCCGGTGACCACCACGTAGTAGCTCTCGTCCTGCCGGCCGAACTCGTTGTAGTTCTCTATATTGAACTGGCCGCCGGAGTGGCACTGGATGGACATGTTGCCCGTGGAGTGATAGCTGTCGTCGTAGTTGAAGCGGATGGGGAAGTACCCGGCAAAGTGTTCCACGGCCTTTTGGCCCATCAGGTTCACGCCCTCCTTGTGAACGAAGGAGCAGTAGTTGATGTCCAGTTTCTCTGCACCGGCTTCCACCACCACGCTCACCTCCATGGGAATAAAGTCGAATATCCAGGCGCAGTTGCGCATCTCGTCGGGCAGGTTGCGCAGCCGTTTCATGTAGCTGCCGCCCCAGACGCCTTCCAGGTAGCAGGGCTTGGCGCGGAAGGGGTATTTCACCAGCTGGGCGCAAATATCGGCAAAAGCGGAGAACGGCATCATTTGCAGTTTGGTACGGTCGTTGTCCAGGAAGAACCAGTCCAGTTCACCGGTGGCAAAGAGCTCCTTGCGCAGCTGCACGGCGTTCTCGAAGTCGCAGTAGTAGCAGCGGCGGATGGTGCGGTTGATGATGCCCGTATGCTTTTTGCCCAGGTTGGCGTATTCCCCGGCGCGGATGCGCAGCATGCTGTTCATGGGGGTAATGTCGAACCAGCATTTTACGTCGTACAGCGGGCGGAATTCCTTGATGAGGGAACCGTAGCCATACACCACCACCAGCGTTCCGGGTGCCTTCAGGGCCGGTATTTCTTTCTTGAAGGCTTCTACCTTCTCCGGTACCATGAGGCCGATATAACCGCCGTGGTACACCTTCCCGTAAAGCAGCGTAGGGTCAATCTTCTTGTCCCAGATAAGCAGCGGGTCGATGATGGCGTCAATCTCCTCGCCGCTCTTGAAAGTGCGCTGGTAGCTGTCCACGAATTCAATCTTGAAACCAAAGACGTCGCACTCGCGGGCCAGCAGGCTCACCAGGAGGTCCCATTTGGTGGTGGTGTAACCGTCGAAGGCCACAATGGCGCCTTCCTTCTCCACCTTGGGGGCGATGGCGGTGATGAAGGCTTTGGCCACGTGCTGGTTCCCGCCGGCTACGATGGAATCAATTGTTTTTTTGCTGAGTTCCGGCCTGTTCACGGGTTTGGGGTCGTGAAAGGGGAACGGGTTGTACATAAAACTCATAACTAACCGATATTATAAAATTCAAATCCCATGATTTCTGCAAAGGCTTCCAGCTGCGGGCGCCAGTCTCCGTCGGCAATGGCGTAGTGCTGGGTGACGCCCACCCGGAGCACCTTTTCAAAGAGCTCCTTCACCGGCACCTGCGGGCGGAAGATGGTATGGCTGTACGTGGCCAGGAGGTGCTTCTTGGCGCTCTGCGGCGTGTCTTTCTCGCTCAGGCTCTCTGCCATGAAGGTGACCAGCTTGTACTTGCCGTCCTCCTCATACAGGCCGCATACGGTCTTGAGGCCCGGGCTGATCCGGTACCAGGCGAACGGGGCGCCGGCATACTTCCAACTGGTTTTGGCAAAGCGGACATCGCGGGAGATAATCACGTTGTCCTGCCAGGCGGGGTCGTTGTGGTCGTTGGGACCGGCATGGCCGCCGGCAAAGGTGCCAAAATCGTCCTCAATGTGGAACGGCTCGATGAAATTCACGTTCTTGCCGCTGATGAGCTTGAGGATGTAGGTGGCCAGTCCTGCGCCAATGTCGGCCTCCGGTACCAGAACGCTTACGTTCTCGTTGAACCACTGCGGGTAGAAGCCTGCCCGGCAGCCGGCGGTGCGGAACGTGGCCTGGTCGATGTCGTTATAGACATAGCAGTCGATGTCGTTCTTCTGGGCCAGCTTTTTGATGGCGAGGGTGGCCTTCACGCAGCCGATGAACTTGTCGTATTCTACATCGTCCATCATCTTGTACTTGGACGTGAGCTCCTGGGCATAGGCTTTTACCTCTTCGTCGGTGAGGTTGTCAATCTCGGCGCCATAGTCGCTGTAGGGCAGGTAATGGATTTCCGGGCCTATCTTGGTGAAGAGGTCGTAATTGTCAAAATAGGTGCTCCACATGGCCTCGTTCATGTTGGCCATGAGGCCCACGTTGGAATGGCGCAGGATGCTGCGGGTGCGGGCGGCGGTGGCAAAAACGCGGACCTTTTCCGTAATTTCCGCACGGGTGCCCATCACGGTGCGGACGCCCTTTCTGGGGATGCGCTTGAGGCTGCCGGAGCCTTCCAACGAGCCCACCAGCGTGCCGGCGCAGAGGTAATCCACAAAGTCGTCTTCGTCCAGGGTGGTCTCAAAGGTCATTCTGGGCTTGGCTACGTTGCAGAAGAGGATGGGCATGTCCGGGCAGTCGCGAAGGAAGCGGATCCAGGCAAAGTCCTCGCTCCAGGAGAGGAATTCCGCATACACGAAGTCCACCTTTTCCGCGAAAAAGAGGTTCAGCGCCTTTTCTGCGTCTTCGCGCTCATAGACAATGCCCGGGTCCACCAGGTCCAGGAAGTCCATGGTGGCCTTGATTTCCTTCACGGCCTTGTCCTTGCGCTCGCCATAGGTGCCGCGCTTGGGGCCATACAGGTTCTTGAAGCGGGGAGAGGCAATGAGCAGAAGCCCCGCTTTTGGTTTCCGAATTTTGTCTGTCTTATTCATGATGTAAGTTGTTATAGTCTTTCTGATAGCTTGTCCTGGCAACGAGGAACATGAGTATGCTGCAAACCACCCAGATGCCGCCCAGGATGGGGAAGGTGGCGCTGAGACTGCCCATGCTTTCTTTGAGGGCGCCCAGGATGACCGGCGCCAGGGCGCCTACGCCGAATCCGGTCATGATCATGGCGCTGGAGCAGCTGGCATGCAGGTGCTCGGGTGTGACGTCATATAGGACGGCGTATGTGTTGGCGTCAAAGAACGCCCGGAAAAAGCCCCAGCCGGCAAAGCTGATATACAGGAGCCAGAGGCTGGGATGTCCGCCCATCAGGAACAGGAACACGGCGCCGCCCAGCAGGCCTGCGGCCTGGAGGGTCATCCTGATTTTGCGGTTTCCGGCGGCCAGCTTGTCCGACAGGGTCCCCGCAATGAGTACGCCGATAAAAGCGGCGACATAGGTCCAGAACATGGAATTGAAGCCGGCCGCGGCCTGGCTCTGCCCAAACTCCTCCTGAAGGTAGGCCGGAACCCAGGTCATGTAACCGGTGATAACGAAGATGAGTCCGCTGAAGCCGATGGTAAGCATGCAGGCCGTGGGCGTGATGAAAACGGTCTTGAATCCGTCAAAGAAACCGGGCTTGCGAGACACCCGGTCGTTGCCGGGTGTGACGGCGTCATGCCCGGCTTGACCGGGCATCTCTTCCTTGGGGTAGTCCTTGAGCCGGATAATCATCAGGATGCCCCATACGATGCCTGCCACGCCGAAAATGATGAAGGAGTACTTCCAGCCCATTTTGTCGGCAATGAGTCCGGCCAGCCATCCGGCCAGGATGACGCCCACGTAGTAGGCGGTCTGGTGGATGGACATGGCGCGGGCGCGGGTATCCGTATGGTATTGTCCCAGCAGGGAATAGTTGGCCGGGCCAAAGAAGGCTTCGCCGCCGCCGGTGGCTACCGAGCGCAGGATGACCAGCCACATGAAACTGGTGGCCAGGCCCGTGAACATGGTGGCCACGCTCCAGAAGAGAATGCTCACGGTGGTCACCCATTTCCGGCTGAATCGGTCTCCGGCCCAGCCGCCGACGGGCACCATGATGGCGTAGAACAAGTTGAAGATGGTGGCTATCCAGCCCACCGAGGTGTCGGTCAGATTCAGGGCGTCCCGGATGGCCGGAAGCACCGTATTGAAGACCTGGCGGTCTCCCTGATTCAGGAGGAAGGCCATCCACAGCAGCAGGAGGACCTCCCATTTGTACCAGCTTTTAGTGGTTGTCATAGTATCAGCTTTTTACAAATATAGAAATTTTTTAGACAGCCGCACCACAGCGCACCACAGTTATTGAAAAATTCGTATCTTTGTTGCATGAACATCCGTATCGACAAAGCCGGAAATACGCCCATTTTTGTCCAAATCTGCAACCAGCTCCGGCAGCAGATCCGGAGCGGCGTCCTTGTCCCGGGAGAGCGCCTGCCCTCCATGAACCAACTGGCCATCATGCTGGATATCTCCCGCGAAACGGTCAAAAAAGCCTACAATGCCCTTGTCCGGGACAACCTGCTCACGGCCTGGCAGGGGAAAGGCATTTATGTGGCGGCGAAGGATGGCACCCGTTTCCGGGAAATCCTGGTCCTTCTGGACAAACAAAGCGTGTATAACCAAATCATACTCCGCAATTTCCAGGAAACCCTGGAGGGAAACGCCCATATTACCATCTTGCAGCACAACCAGGACGTGGACCTGCTGGAATATTATCTGACCCATAACCTGGACCTGTACGACTACTATGTCGTGAGCCCCCATTTCCCGCTGGATGCGCAGACGCAGGCGCGTGCGACAAAAATCATAAGCCGCATTCCCGCCCGTAAACTGATTATGCTGGACAATTGGCTCCGGGGAATACCCGGAGACTACGGCGTGGTGTACCAGGATTTCAGAAACGATGCCGCCCAGGGCCTGGCCTGCGCCCGCGCGGACATCCTCCGCTGGGGCGGAAACTTGAAGGTGATTGTCCTGCCACGCAGCCTGTACGGAAACCTGATTCTGGAATCCGTAAAAGATTTTGCCCGGGAAACGGGAATCAGGCTGTCCGTTTTCCGCAGCATCCCCGAAACCTGGAATCCCGGTGACGTCGCCCTGGTCCTCAACAGCCAGCTGGACTCCGGCCTGGTGGAACTGGATGCCAGCATCCGCAGCGCCGGCCTGGTTCCGGGCAAGGATGTAAAAATTATCTCCTATAATGAGATGCCCCTGAATGAGCTGGTCATGGGCGGCCTTACCGTGCTCTCCACCGACTTCCCCGCCATGGGGCGGACCGCCGCGGACATGATCCTGAGCGGCACCCGCTCCAAAGTGCACAACCCCTTCCGCCTCATTCGCCGAAAATCCTTTTTACCTGTTCCAGATAGCCGTAGCCGTTGAGGCGGTCGGGCAGGAGGCAGCTGCCTTCCACCCACTCGTTCCAGGCGTTGATCATGACAAAGCGCGGCTGGTCGGGGTGGGCATCGGCATACGCCTTTGCCGTCTCAAGATAAGAGCCGAAGACCTCGGGCGTGTTGTGGAAGCGGGTGACGTGCTGCGCCCCTTTCGCAGGAAAGCGGGGTGAGTCGTCCCAGCCGATGGACACGGTGGGGAAGAGTGGAATGTCGTAGGCCGCATCCGTGTTGTTCCGCATCCGTATCGCGTTTTCGTTGTGGATGATGTAGTCGCAGTTGAACCCGCCCATGTTGTAGAAGGCAATGCTGTTGATGCCCAGGAGCCGGATGTTGTCTTTCATGTGCTCCTGCCTGGAAGGGGAGGGGTCGCTTCCGCCGCCGGGAGTGAGCTGCAGGTGGAGGCCCGGGAAGCCGGCCTTCTTTACCTGGTCCCGGAAGTACGCCATGGCCTCCGCCGCTTCTTCTTCCGTGCTGAAGCCTTGCTTGAAAATATCGGCATTGAACATGGCGAATACCGGGCAGCCGTCAATTTTCACGTAGTTGGGAAGGTGGAAATACTGCGTAATAACCCGGTCCACTATCTTTTTCCAGTCTTCCATGCCCACGCGCGGGTTGAACAGCAGGTCCGTGTTGTCGCCCCATTTGTGCGGATTCCAGTAATTGTACTTCACGTCGTGGTTGGCGTACATGAGGTAAAAGTTCATCTTGCGGTTGGATGGAGCACCCAGGAAGCCTTTGTCCAGGGCGTCTTCCAGGAAAGGCCCGTGGTAACCGTTTGGGTCGGTGTACCAGTACCAGTCGTAGATGAAGGTGTTTACGCCGTGGCTCAGCGCCAGTTGAATCCACTGCTCAACCACTTCGGGGTCATCGTCCATGCCGTACCCGAGCAGCGGCCGGCGGGGTTGGTAATGCCCTTCGAAGCGGGGGTTCCCCTGTTTGATGACTTCCCATTCACCCTCGCCCTGCGGCCATATCCAGGCATGGGCCAGGGAGTCGTCGTGACAGGAGGGCCACACGTAGGCGCAGACATAGTAATCCGGCTTGCCCTGGGTACAGGCCGCCAAAAGGACGAGGAGGAGAACGGTAAAATGGAAATTTTTCATAGTCAACTAGTTTTTACGCAGTACATAACCATGCTGCCTGGCCTCTCCGGGAAAATCGGAAGGAGCGCATTGCAGGAAGGTGCAGCCTGTGAAACGGATGCCTGAAACATCCACGTCGGCCCGCCGGCTAATGTAGGGGAAAAACAGCGCCCGGCAGCGGATGTTGTTGAACCGCATGTCCCTGAAGGCCGATACACGCACCTTGGGGTCGTCGGCCGGAATGGCAAAATAGACCGGATTCCCGTAAACCTGGTCCATGGCGATGTCGTCGCACCAGAAATCTTCTATGAGGGTGCTTTCGCGGCCGTAGTCGTTGGAGGCTTCAATATACTTGAACGGCGGGAGATAGCAGCCGATTCCGTTGGAGGAGTCCCAGATGTGCAGCCGCGTGAAGGCGCAGTCCCGCATGACGCCGTCGCCCACCCAGCCTATCCGCACGGCCGACGACCAGCTCCTCAGGGCGCAGCCGGTGACCACAACGCGTTCGCAGGGCTTGTCCTCCCTGAGGGAGCGGCTGTTGGCGCGCACGACAATGGCATCGTCCCCGGCCTCTATGTGGCATCCCGAAATAAAGACGTCGCGGGAGCTGTTGACGTGGATGCCGTCGTTGTTGGGATAGCGTACGTCGTTGACGATGGTGCAGCCGGAGAAGCGCACCCTGTCGCAGTCGTGTATCCAGTAGCCCCAGCCGGCGGGCTGGTTGGTCATGGTGACGCCCTCCACAAGCACATTCCGGCAACCGGCAAAGAAGACCAGCCGCGGAAGGGATTCTTGGGCCGATGCAATGCGCTCAAAAGGCCACCCGTTGCCGTTTGCGCCCTGTTTTTCCCGGATATGGAAAGTCCCGTTTCCGTCAATGACGCCTTTTCCGGTAAGGGCGATGTCGTGGGCTTCGTCGGCCCAGATAAGGGCGATGTTGCGGCGGCGGGGCAGGGCGTCGGTGTCAAAATGGCGGGTCTGCGCCCTGTCGGGATAGTCCTCCAGGCGTGCCGATGCCAGCAGCACGGCGCCTGCTTCCAGGTGCAGGTCCACGCCGCTCTTGAGCGCAAGGGGAGCGCAGAGGTAGGTCCCGCCGGAAAGGATGACCCGGCCTCCTCCAAGGGCCGATATCGAGTCAATGGCCTGTTGGATGCGGGCGCTTGCGTAGCCTTCCGCCGGAGCGGCGAGGGTGGTTTCATGCGCAAGGGGAGCACAGCCCCAGAAACGTTTCAGCGCCGTCCACTCGTAGTAGGGTCCGCTCACGGGCTCCAGCCCGGCGATGCGTGTTTCTTTCTCGTTGTACAGCACTTTTACCAGCACCGGGTCCTTCCGGCCTTTCTTATAGAACACCAGCTGCACGTTGGAGCCCATGGGAATCATCCTTGCGCTGTTCCAGCGGGCGTCAGGCCGGTCTTTCAGGACAAAAACCCCGTCGAAGCCTTCTGCTTGCATCAGGCCCATGAGCGGGATTAGGTTGGCGTCATGGCCATACCGGAGCGTAGCGGCCGTCTTCCCGTGGGCCAGGGCGGCATCGGCCTTGTCAACCATGTCCCGCAGCAGGCTGCGCTGGCTTTCAATGCGGCTTTCCAGAAAGATGTCGCTTCGGAGGCACTTGAGCGGAAGGTTCATGTCATACCAGCCGGCCAGGGTCTTAAGCTCGTCATTCGTGAGCCAGGCCGTGATGTCAAAGCTGTCTGTTCCGGTGCAGGGGGCCTGTGCCCAGCAGTGCCAAATCCAGCGGGCCAGCACCATCTGGTCCATGGCAGAGCCGCGGCAGTCGGTATAAAGCCTGCCGATGCATTGTTCCCAATGACCGGCAGCAAGGGTTGCCGTGTCCAGTCTTGGACCATACCAGGCCTGGGCTTCCGGAAGCAGGTCCTCATTCTTGAGGAGCCGGGTGGTAGTGGTGTCGGCCGTTGTAGAGACGGACAAGCCGGGACGGGCCTTTTGCATGACGCCGGTGGCCGCTTTCATGCTGGAGATGCAGCGTGGACGGATGGTGGCGGCGGCCTCAATGTGGCGTTTCCCCTTGAAAACGGAGGGAAAGCGTTCCATCATCCTGGCGGCGATGGCTTCGTGTTCCCAGACGCCCCTTTGCGTGAGCGTTCCCCATTTCCCGTCGCTGGCGGCATACAGGGCTTCTATGCTTTCCAGCACCGTTCCGCCCAGCGCTGTCAGGCTTCCTCTCTTCCGGGCGGCACGCAAGGAGTCCAGCGGCGTTTTCACAATGCTCTTTCCCAGGTGATACCGGCTTCCGTGCCTGCCATAATGACTGATATACACGGGTTTATAGCCGTTGGGCGCCGGGGTGTCCGTCACCGCCGGTGCCGCATAGGTCCTGTACATGCCCCGCAGCGAGTCCGGTTCTTGCGCTGCGGCGCAAAAAACAAAGACAAGGCCAAGAACGGCGGCGTATATTCTTTTACCCATCATTTGAAAACGAGCGTTGCGGTTACGGGGCAGTGGTCGGAGGGAACCGGTACCAGGTTGGCAATTTCCCGGTGGACGGTATGTTCCTTGACCAGGATGCCGTTCTCTACATATCGGCTGATGCCAATGATATCGTATTTGGTCCCCCAGTCCTTGGGCGTGTTGCTTTCATAGAAACCGTCCTTGGGAACGCGGGTGGAGAAGCAGGTGTCCGGGAAGGGATACATGAGGGCGGCGGCATCGGTCCAGAAATTGAGCAGGGAAAGCCATACCTGGCCCCGGGGAGCGGTGTTCATGTCGGCCAGGAGGAGGGAAGGCAGCGCCTCCTTGTTCAGTTCCCTTTCCATCTTCTTTATGACGTTGCCTTCATATTTGACCGGATTCTCCCCACGGGCGAATTTGCCTGCCATGACAAAGAACTGCTTTCCGCTGGCCTTGTCCGTGAAGACGGCGCTCAAAAGGGCCCGGTAGTCGTCTCCCCAGGGTTTGGAAGGCGCTTCATAGTCACCGGCCGTAATCCAGGAAACCCGTTGTCTGGAAATGGAGAAACGCTCGGTGTTGTACAGGAGGGCGACCGCCTCCCGGGCGGTGTTCTCCGGATTGGGGTCGGAAAACTGTATCCACAGTTTGTATTTCTTCCCCAGGGCGTTTTTCATCAGTTTTGGGAGGTCGCGTACCATGGGCTCGGTGAGTTCCTGAAAGGCCATGATGTCGGTTCCCAGGGAGGCGACCGTCTGTGCGACGGATTCTTTGACGCTGTTCCAGGTGGGCGCTTTCCGCTCGTCCCTTTCCACGGTGCTGAACAGGTTCCAGGTGCCGGCTTTCACGCTAACGTCTCCGTCCGCCGGATTCAGGTCAAACCAATAGTCTTTCTTCTGAGGGGCGGCCGGGGTGAAACGGAAGTCGGCATAAACGGGGAAGTGGTCCGACACGTATTCCAGCCCCTCATACGCGTCCCGGTCAACGGCGTAGCGCAGCCCTTCCAGGGCACCGGAAAAGAAAATATGGTCGATGCGCTCGGTCCCTTCTTTGCGCCGATACCCCCCCAGGGTGGTCCCCATGTCCGTTACCGGGCAGGCGATGGCCGCCTCCTGCATCTCTTCCTGCAGGGGCGTATAATAACCCTCCACGCATTTGCTGTTGAGGTCGCCGGAATAGAGCATGGGCAGCCCCTCCGGATTGATTTCCCGCATTTTGGCGAGGAGCAGGGTAATGCTCATGGCCCGGTTCAGCACGGCGTCAATGCCGTTCTGGAGGTGGTTGTTGATGTAGAAGAATTCTTTGCCGGTGCTTTTGTGCCGGAACCTTCCCCAGGTGGCCGAGCGGGGCTTTTTCGCTATCCAGGTGTACATGCCCGCGCTGTCGGGCCGGAAGGCGTACCAGAACATGCCTTCATCCAGCAGTTCCAGGGTGGCGGTATCGTAGAAGATGTAGTTGCCGGAGGTGGCATGTTCTCCCGTCTCGCCAAAGACTGATGCGCCGATATGGCGGTAGCCCGGTCTCCGTCCAAGGATGTCGTCCCGCTGCTCGGAGTTGCATTCCTGCACGCCCAAAAGGTCCGGATGCCGGAGGTCCAGCATGGCCAGGGCGGCAGGTTTCCTTACATCCCAGCCCCATCCCTTCTTCACGCTCAAATCTCCTCTTTCCATGTTGAAGGACATGATGCGGAAGTCGGCCTCCTGCGCCTGCAGAAGGGAGGTCAGGAACAACGCTATAAGGATAACGGCCTTTTTCATTTCTCTTTGGTTTGATATACTTCTGAAGATTGGATAACAGGATAGTCCGTGGAGGTGGCGTCCAGGACGAAGACCTGCCAGGACAGCCCGTTTTCATATACGCGCACCACAATGTGTCCGCATCCTTTTATCTTGGCCCAGGCCTCCTCGCCCATCTTGGCCCTGCCGGCCTGGGACGTGACGTAGAGGTGGTGCCGCCCCTTATACTGCGGGTCCGTAATCCGCTCCACGGTTTCGCGGCGTGGGTGGGAAGCTTCGGCGGCATCCACAATAATGGCATCCGGTTCCGTCTGCCAGAGAAAATAGGGATTGACGGAGTCCCGGTAGCCGTGGTGGTCGGCCTTTACCACGTCACATTTCCCGACGATGTCCGCAAGGGGAGTCTCGTAATACCGGTCGAACTTGAGGCCCGGGAGGTTGCTTCCCGGAAAATCTCCGCCGCTGTAATAGTTGAACGGCCCGTAGGTGAACAGCTGCACGCAGGAGAACATGTTCTCGTCGAACTTCATGATGTCTTCGTCCTGCTTGAACAACTTGCCTTTTTTGACCGCCCTGAGGTTTGCAGCCACGTTCCATACCCGGAAGTCCCACTTTCCGGAGCGGGTCCGGAACTGCTTTTTGGAGCCCAGCTTGAACGCTTCCGCCTTCATGCCTTCATTCAGGGTTTTGAAGCTGACGAATTTCTTGTAGTCCGGCATCATTGCGCACTGTTTTTCTACTCTTTCCACAGAGGGGTAGTCATACCTTGGATAACCTCTGTCAACAAGCGTGCCGATTATTTCGTACTCTGCCAGCTCCGTAATGCCGGAAAGCCTGTATCCGTGCTTCCATTCCTTTGAGGCCGATATGTGGCCCATGTGGTCGGAATGGAAGTGGGATATGAGGGCATAATCAATCCTCCCGGGTGAAGGAGAGAATGTGTCGATGTATCTTGCAACCCACTGCGGTGGCGTTTTTGAACTGTCCGGAAGGGCTTTGCTGTGCGCCCAGCCTTTTCCCTGGCCGGTCATGTCGCCGCAGTCAATCACCATTGTTGTTCCGTCCGGGAAAACCAGGAACTGGCATTCGCCTTTCCCGGTGGAAATGTGATGGATGTCAAACCACCCTTGCTGCCACGGCGGCAGCGTCTGGGCCTGGACGCCAAGACTTAAAAAGATTAGGATGACAGGCAGGATGCGTTTCATACTTCTTTCTCAAATACAAGAACGGCAAGGCCGTGTTTTCCAAGTTTCACCTTCTTTCCGTCACGGGAAACCGTTGCTTTGCCGATTGTCCCGTACGCTGAAAACTTGTATCCCGGAACGTCCAGACGGGTTTTCTGTGCCCTGTCTTCTTCTGAAGTGAGCACAATCGCAAGGGCGTTCCCGTTAACGAAGCTTCGTGCTTCCACGTTGTCATTTTTTGATGTGAAGAAGTCCTTGTAAGAGAACCGCCCCTTGAGCAGAAGGTCTGAGAAACGGTCCTTGAGGGCGTTTACCTGGGCAAGATAGGCCTGATAATGAGGCGTTTCGTCAATAAGCCCCCGGCAGCGGAAAATCTCGATGTCGTTGCGGAGTCCCTTCAGGACCGTGAGGTTCACGCGGCGCTCGATGTCGGTGTCGTCCCGGATACAGCGGTCGCTGATGATGAGCTCGGGGAAGGTATAGCGGAACCAGTCAATCATGGAAAGGAGGCCGTCCCCGTGCGTATAGTCCACGTACATGCACAGCAAATCCGTGATGTGCTCGGCTCCCATGGCCATTTCCGGGGAGATGGCCCTTACCTTGTCCCGGCACTTTTTCAGGATGCCGGCCTTGGCGGTAAGTGGGGCCAGGTCCGGGATGGGGAATTCTCCGGAGACATCCCAGTTCACGGCGTTGTTCTCTACGGAACCCATCTGGTCATAGAAGATGCTGGAGGCCCCCAGGGCGGCGGCTTTGTCCACCCAGGACAGCATCAGCTTCTGCCAGGCGGGATCCCGCGTGTCTGCAACCACAAAGTTGCGGTAATTGTATTTCTCCAGGAAAGACCCGAAGGAGGAGAACTTATAGTTTTCGATGCTCTCTGTTCCGTCATTTCCGGTAAAGACAAGGCCGTCGGCGGCGCCGCTGCGGTAAAAACCGCTTTTCCTGTCGATGAGTTTGCCGTTGAAGTACAAGGCCGCCCTTCCTCCTGCTTCCTGGTAGCGTGCAATGGCTTCTTTCAGGGCTGCATCTCCTCCCTGGGAGGCGTCGGAAACATAGTCCGGATTGGAATTGTCCATGCCGCTGTTCCACCATCCGAAGAGGAGGACGGCGTCGCTGTCCACGCTTTTTTCCACGTCAAGGATGCGGCCGGGAAGGTCCTTGTAGCGGAAAAAATACTCTCCGTACTGATGCTTGAAAATAACCCTTTGCCAGCTCTTCATTTCCTGCACCCACCGGGGCGGGCAGCGACGGTCCCACCAGGCGGCATCGACCCACCTGCGGTACAGGCGGGAGGTCTCCGTCCAGGTTCCGCTGTACGGGGCGATGACATTGGCGTCGCACTGCCAGCTTTGTCCGCAGACAATGTTCGGGTATTTGTAAAAGCCGCATTCCAGGCGGTCGAAAACGCCCGCGGCCGATGGATACACCCGCAGGCCATGTCCGGTATTTACGAAGCACGTGTCATGGCTGCCGAAGTACAGGCCTTCCTTTTCTCCCACGAGGGCGAAGCAGTTGGCCGCAACGGCCCCCCGGGGATACTCCAGCGGCTTTTGCCGGTAATACTGGGCGGGGGTCATGTACGGGCTCTTGATGCCCTCTGCGGCAATGTGCTTTTTGACATCGTCAATCAGCTGTCCACCGCCGAAGGTGGTGAGCAGCCGGTGCCCCTCGGGCAGGGCCAGGTCCCCCACAAGCGGGTATTGCAGCTCGCGGATGATGGTGTGGGGCTCATGGTTCTCCAGGGTCGATGCAAACCGTACTTTGTCTTCTTCCAAGGTAATGGTAAGGATGAGCGAAAAGTTGAGGGGGCCTTCTATCCTGGAGTCGGCCCGCATGCCGCTGCAGGAGATGACGATGGCCTCTCCCCGCCGTTCCACTTGCTGGACCTGCAGTTCGCCGCTTACCTGCACTTCCTGCTGTTCCGGCGTGTCAAAATACAGCCGCCAAAGCGCTCCGGAGCCGGCATAGTCGGTCCCGGTCCCGAGGTTCCGCAGTTCCGTGAGGCGGCCGTTGCGGTCAATGCTTACGGCCATCTTGTCGTTGGCGAGGCGCTCCTGGGCCTCCAGGCTGCAGGCCAACAGTGCCAGCGCCAGCAGTGCTCCTATCTTCTTTTTACTCATAAACTTCCTGCAGGATATTCACGGAATCTTCCAGGGTTTCGCCCCAGCCGTCGGCGTAGGATACGGTTACCGTGTACGTTCTTTTGTCTCTGTTGGTTGTGGGGAGTACGACAAAGGATAGTTCATAGGCGGTGAGCTTCAGGCCAGAAATGACCTTGTCATTGGAGGCCGATACGCTGAAGTAGTCGGACGGCAGGTTGGAATGGACCCTGACGGCCACCGCGCCGCCGGCCGCCGGTACGGTGACGGAATGGGTGGAAAGTGAAAGCGTTTCCCGGTAAGGACCAGCCTGTTTTACCAGAAGCCGGTCTTCCCTCCCGCCGGCGCTGATTTTGAGGACGGCGCTGCGGCGGAATCCGTCATTGGCCTTGAAGGAGAAGGACAAGGTGTCGCTCCTGCTGATACCGGGAGTCAGCCATTCCCGGCCGGAAAGAACCTCCACGGCGTAGTCCCTGTCGGCAATGACCCTTACGCCGTCTTCTCCGGCGCCGGCCGGGACGGTGATGCTCTCCGGAACCATGCCCAGGGAAACTATCTCCACCTTCTCGGGAAGAAGGGACTGGCAGGCGCACAGGCATGCCGCCGCACAAAGCAGTACAATATACTTTTTCATCATTCCGCAGGCTGGGTTATCTTGATTTCACATTTTTTGCCCTGTCCTTCGACAACAAGCGTCGCCACCCTTTCCGTGGGCTCAAGGTTCTCGTCATAGTCCAGGCGGGGATAGGCTATTCCTTCTCCGCCGCTGCGGTCCAGGCGGGCCCAGCTTACCTCGGGAGACAGCTTGATGGTCCAGCTGCCGTTGGAGAAAACGGTGATGAAGCAGTGCCCTTTCTCCGGCGAAGAAAGAAGAATCTCTTCATGGTTCACCCCCAGTTCTATGGTGGTTACATAGGGTTTTTGGCATGCCCACAGGCTCAGGAGCATGGCCATCACGCAAATTATCAGCTTTTTCATAGGCCGTACTTGTTATATTCCTTGTTGTCCAGGGCTCCGTGGGAGTTGATGATCTGGTCGTCGGGAATGGGATAGTATTCGTGGCAGGGTTTCATGTTGGCGCGGAGACGGGTGTTGTTCTCCGCCTCAACGTTATACTTCCATACCATGTCGTACCAGATGCCCCAGCGCACCAGGTCGTGTTTGCGCTGGAATTCTCCGAAGAGCTCCCGTGCATATTCGTCCTGAATCTCGTGGAGGAGGTCTTCGTGGACGCTGAAGTTTCCCGGGGTCACGGTGGGGATACCCGCGCGCTTCTTCACCATGTTCAGGTAATGGCAGGCCTTTTCGTCATTTTCCCGCATGAACCACGCTTCCGCGAGGCCCAGGATGGCTCCGGCATAGCGGAACACTTTGTAACTGTTGCTGTCAAGGTTATACTGCATCCCGAAGCACCAGAACTTGTTGCCAAGGTAGGGCCGCCCGTTTGCGTTCTTGGGACTGTTGAAAAAGCGGAACACCTTGGGGGAGAGGGTCCGGTCATCGTCCGGGTAGTAGCCGGGCCAGCCCCATGCCAGATAACCGCCGCCCCCCTCGATGGGCTCGCCCGTGCTGGAATAGGCGGCGCGTCTCAAGTCGGTGGAGGAATATGGCATGAGCTTCTGGTAGAAGCGTTTGGTGGGCCGGAAAGGCGTCTGGGTGCGCATCTGGTCTCCCAGTTCGGGAATGCCTATCCCGTCGTAGATGTCACCCGTCATCTGAGCCTGCTCGTCTTCATCGTCCTCCTCTTCACCTTCGGCCGACGATACTTTTCGGTAAGGCGTGCAGATGGAGGCCAATGTCCCCTGGACCTGCAGGCCGTAATCGACGGCGATGTTGGAAATCTCCAGGATGCTCTCGGGCGTCTGGCGGTTGGCGAAGGGAATGTCGGAAACGGGATACTGGGACAGGTCCCCGTAAATGTCTTCAAGGGCGGAGAAGAACGTGACGGCGTCGGCCCAGCGGTGCTGCCAGAGGCAGAATTTTCCGCCCAGCATGAGCCCGAGGGAGGCACCTGCGCGGCAGTACTGGGCATTGGAAAGGTCATGGGTGCGCTTCATGTCCAGGGCGCCTTCTTCCAGAATCCACTTGTGGAGGTCGGCAATCAGGATGTCACGGATCTCGGAGGCGCTCATCCGGGGCAGGCGGGAAATCCGGTCGTTGGTCTGGTCCGTAACTTCGTCCTTGTAGAAGGGAACGTCGCCGAAGTTGGCGGTAAGGATGTAGAAGAACAGGCTGCGCAGCACGGTGGCCTCTGCAAGGAGCGGCGCCTTTTCCGCATCGGAAAGCGGCGAGCGCAGGATGGCGGCTTCCACGGAATTGACCCGGCTCACGCCAATATAGCAGTAGGTCCACATGGTGGAGCCGAAGCGCGGGGTGGAAGGCGTGACCATCAAAACGGCGTTGGGCTGGTCCGAGCGGTTGATATACAGCAGGTCGCTCTGTCCTTCGCAAACAACAAAGTATTCCTTGTTGTTGTAAATGTTCCGGATATTGGTGTAGCAGGCGTTCAGGCCGGTGATGCACTGCTCCACCGTTTTGTAATAGGTTTCCTGCGTGGAGGAAGAGAGAATCTTCTCATCCAGGGAGCAGGCTGTTGCAAGGCCGCACGCGAGCAAGGCAAAAAGAATCTTCTTCATACTAATAGCGGAATTTTAAACTGAACATGTAAGTCCTGGGATTGGGGTAGGCCGCATTGTCCAGGCGGCGGACCGACGAAGAGGAGGATATGTCGGGGTCGTATCCGTTATATCCGGTTATCAGGAAAAGGTTGTCGATATAGGCGCTCAGGGAAAGGTCCTTGGCCCATTTCACCTTCTTGGAGAGGTCGAAGGTGTAACTGACGCTCAAGGTCTTGAGCCGCAGGTAGGAGGCGTCGTGGACATAGCGGTCGGAGCGATAGGCGTCTTGCGCGTAAGCGCTGGGCAGGTTTCCATCGGGGTTCCTCACGGGATGCCAGCAGTCCATCATATACCGGTATTTGTTGGTATTGTTGATGCCGGACCCCAGGTTGAACTCGCTCAGGTTGTAGATGTATCCGCCTATCGAGTAGGTGAAATACACGCCTATGGAGAACTGCCTGATGGTGAAGGTGTTCTGCAGGCCGCCAAAGACGATGGGGTCCGCCGAGCCCAGGTATGCCTGGTCGCGGTAGTCCAGGATGCCGTCGTGGTTGAGGTCGGCATATTTGGCATAGCCGTCCACCTGCTGGTAGGAGACCCATGTGCGGGTGGTCTCGTTGTCCTCCCTTTCTTTTGCGTTGTGCCACACGCCGCCGAACTTGTAGCCCCAGAGGGCGTTCACGGGATAGCCCACCTTGTACCCATACAGCATCTGGGAGCTGTTGGTGTAAGTGGCTACCTGCTCGTATTCCGCACCGATGTCCGTGACGATGGAATTGTTGTGGCTCAGGGTGAGGTCCGTCCTCCAGCTGAAGTGCTGGGTGGCGATGTTCCTGGAGGAAATGGCCAGTTCCCAACCCCAGCTCCGGGTGTTTCCGACATTGTCAAAACGGCTGTCGAAACCGGTCTGTTTGGGATTCTGCACTTTCAGGAGAAGATCTTTCGTATTGGACAGGAAGGCATCGGCCGTGATGGTGACGCGGTCGTTCAGAAGGGAAACGTCCAGGCCCGCATTGTAGCTGTCGGTCTTTTCCCACGTGAGGGACTGGTTGTCCAAGCGGGTGGGATAGGTGGAAAGCTGCTGGCTCTCGCCGAAAAGCCAGGTGGAGAGCTCGCTGGTGAGGGCCTGCTGCGACACGTAGCTGGAGATGGCGTCGTTGCCGCTCCGGCCGGCGCTCAGGCGCAGGGACAGGTTGGTGAGGCCGTTGGCTTTCGCGCCCGCCATCCAGGGCTCGTTGGAAATGCTCCAGCGGAAAGCGGCTGCCGGGAAGAATCCCCATTTGTGGCCTTGGGCAAAGTTGGACGACCCGTCATACCGGGCCGTTACCGTAAAGTGGTATCGGCTCTTATAGGAATAGTTGGCCCTTCCCAGGAACGACAGACGCTGAATGTAGGAGAGGGAGCTGCGCTCCGTCAGGTTGCGGCGGTCCATGATGGCGCCCATGTTGTAGGGCCCCACGTTGTCGTCCAGGTAGCCTACGCCCCGGGTGTATTTGTAATTGGTGGTTTTCCTTCCGGCCGTAAAGCCGCCCATCACCTCCAGGTTGTGGCTTTTCTTGAACGTCTTTTTCCAGGAGAGCGTGGTTTCGCTCAGGATGGAAGTCCTGTCGTCGGTAATGCGTGCAGCCGTGCCGCCGGTCTTCCTGACCTTTGCCAGCGGCAGCGTTGCCGGAGAATAGGAATAGGCGTCGTTGTCCGTCCATCCGGCGGAGAAGGTGGATTTGAGGGTGGCGCCCTTGAAAGGATAGATTTCCACCCAGGGGGCCAAATTCAGGTACTTGATATTCACATAGTTGGTGGCCTGGGTGGCAATGAGGTAGGGGCTGTTGTAAACGGAGCCGCCGCTGCCGCCTTCATCGGAATAACGGTTCCATTCGTCGGTGGGGCCCACCAGGGGGCTCAGGCAGACGGCCGAGCCGTTTCCCACGCCGTTGATGGTTACCGAGTTGCGGTCGTTGCGGCGGATGGCGAAGTTGCCCCTGAAGCCCACCTTGAGCCAGGAGAATATCTTGCGGTCCAGTTTCAGGAGGGCCGTGTATTTCTCCATCCCTGTGCCTATCACGATACCATCCCTTTTCTCATAGCCGAAGGAGGCGTAGCTGTGGGATTTGGAGTCACCATAGTTCATGGCCATCTTGTATTCCTGCTGCAGGGCTTTCCGGGTAAGGATGTCCTGCCAGTCTGTCCCCTGACCATAGACGGAAGGATCCTCGAACGGATACCGTTCGCTGTTCTGGGGGTGGTAGGGCTGGGTTCCGGTGCTTTGTCCGTAGGAGGACATGAGGCGGTAGTCGTTTCTGAACTGGGCAAACTCCGTGGCGTTCATGATGTCCAGTTTCCTGGGCAGTTCGCTCATGCCCACGCTGGCGGAGAAGGTGAGCGACACCTTGGAGCCGGTGTTTCCGCCCTTGGTGGTCACCAGGATGACGCCGTTGGAGCCGCGTGCGCCGTAGATGGCGGTAGAGGAGGCGTCCTTGAGCACGGTGATGTTCTTGATGTCGTCGGGATTGATGTCGGAGAAACTCTCGACGGCGTCCACCACCCCGTCCACCACGATGAGCGGGTCGTTTCCTGCCGATATGCTCCGGGTGCCGCGAATACGGATGGAGGTGGCCTGGCCGGGTTCACCGCCGCCGGAAAGGATATCTACGCCCGCAATCCGGCCCTGGAGCGCCTGGTCCGTGGAGCCGGTGGCGGGGGAGAGAATCTCTTCCATGCTCACAATGCCCACGGAACCGGTAAGGTCCGACTTCTTCTGGGTGCCGTAGCCAATGACGACGGCATCGTCAAGCACCTTGGTGTCCGACACCAGAACTACGTTGATTTGTTTGCGGTCGTTGACGCTCTGGACATCGTCCTTGAAGCCCAGGCTGCTGAACACCAGGACGTCAAAACTGCCGGCCTGGATGCTGTATTTGCCGTTTTCGTCCGTGATCACGCCGTTCCCGGTTCCCTGGATGAGAACGGCCGCTCCGGGAATGGGCATGCCGTCGTCTCCGGCGACCTGGCCGGTAATGGTACGTTTCTGCTGGGAGAAACCGCTCAAGCCTGCCCCAAGCAGCAGGACAATCAATAGGAATACTCTTTTCACTGCACTTCCTCCTTAACCATTACTGTGAAACGCAGCGGCGTTGCCGAAAGGCTGCGTATTTTGTCGTACGTGTTGCTGCTGGCATAAAGGCTGTTTCCGGACGCATCCAGGCCCCTTGCCCTCAGGCAGTTGACAAAACCTGTCGCGGCAAAGTCTTCCTCCATGGAGGCAAAATCTCCGGCATAAATCCACTGGAGGGCCGGACCGGTCCAGAACGTCTCTTCCAACAGGCTGTCCAGGTCTGTCCAGGCTCCGGTAAAGAGGGCCAGGTTCTTATAGCGGACCAGCATGCCCTCGTCGGAGAGGGTTTCGGTTGTGATTCCCGCAAGGTCGGAAGTGACGCCGGTGTCCGATATCACAATGTCCGCATCGCCGCCAAAACTGATGGTAATCTCCTCCATGGCTTCCGTGGCCGGGAACTCCGCGGAAATATGATGGTCGATGGTTCCGGCTTTTGTGCAGGCAGTAAGGTACAGCGCAAAAGCGGTCAGAATGAGAAGGAGCTTTTTCATAACTGCAGACCTTTTTGGTGAATGATAAGGGTGTCACACTCGGCGCCGTCGGCTGTCTCAATGAGGACTTTCCCCTCGCGGGCGGGCCGGTGCATGCCTTCGATGGATTGGTTGGAGCCATAGTGGACGATAACGGTGTACCGGTCACGATGCCAGGCATCGTCCACGGTAATCCAGTCTTCAAGGGATACGGCTTTCCATATCCCGTCGGCCTGTATCAGCACCGGAAACTGTCCGGCGTCGGATTCCACCGTGTATTCTCCGAGGCGTTTGCCCATGGGGGTGAAGGCCTCTTTGGCGCAGGCGGCCAGCAGGATGGCGGCCAGGCTTGTCAGAATAAATCGTTTAGTCATAGTCAACCTCCTCTGCTTCAAGGGAGCCACCGTCATAGTCCACTTTTTTCTCCTCTGCCGTCGTGGAGGTCTCCTCTCCGGCATTCACCTGGAACGGACCCTCCACAACCGTGGAAAGGGACTCTTCCGCTCCGGAGACGGTGACGGCAAAGCTATTGTAGGTGCCTTCAGGCAACATAATCCATACATCCAGCGGCGCGGTCCCCGTGCAGGGACGGTCAATCCCGGTGACGCTTACGCTGTAGCCGGGATACAGCAGGGACTCCTCTTCCACGCCTGTTACATCCAGCCAGCCCGTAACGGGAACCGCCGAGGTAAGCGTTACGCTTTGGACGTTTTCTGCAAACTGCATCTTTATCTGGAGGTGCAGGGTTCCGCACGGGTAGCGGAAACGCAGGAGACCGTCTTCATCGGCCACGGCGACAAGGGTCGTGTTCCTTTGGATTTGCTCTGCGCTGCCAGTCTGGTACGTCTGCTGTTCCGGTAGCGGCTGACGGCCCGCCAGGGCAGCTTCTTCTCCAAGGGAACGGTAGGGGAAATAGGCATAGACCTGGCCCATGGCGCCTTCTCCCATCAGTTCAGCGATTCCTTCCTTGCCGTCATAGGCCACACGTGGCACGAAAGGCGTATTGATAAGGTTGTCGGCATAGATGCCCACCTTGTCGGTGGCGGCATTCCACACCCAACTACCCTGCAGCAGTTCTATCTGCGCCTTGAAGACACATCTCCCCTGCTCCCGGACCACGGGGTCCGGGCCGGGTTTCCATTCCTGCGAGCAGGAAACCAGTGCGGAAAACGCCGCAAATGACAGTATCAGTTTCTTCATGGCTATTTCTGATAAGCGCCGGCCCAGGAGTATTCACTGCGCAGATGCCCCGTCTGGTCAACATCCAGCGCGTCATACTCTATTCCGTCCATGTTATACTTGATGCTCTTGAGCCAGGCAAGGAAGTTGGAAGCCAGGGCATACGTGCTTCCGGAGAGTTCAGTCTCGGTGTCCAGCCTGCTCCAATGGGGAAGCGTGGTGTTTCCGTCCCAGGTGAACAGCGTTCCGTTCCAGGTCAGTACGGGCGGCTCGATAATCACGTTTGTCTGTGTGAACTGGGTATTGCTGCTCACGTTGGAGGCTATGCAGTTCTTGGCAATGGCGTAGTAGTTGGCTCCCGTCTGGTAAATGGCGGGCTTTCCGGCTGCGGTGTTGATGAAAATGCAGTTCAGCAGGAGGCAGCCGTAGGGGTCCGCGTAGTTTTTATGGCAGCCAAGGGCGTAAGTGCCCCATTGTGAGGTGGTGCCATATAAAGTGGAGTTGGTAATGATGGTTTTTCCTTTATTACATACCAGAGAAGCATTGGTTCCGGTCATGTTTGCCGTATTGTACAACGTGGAATTGTTGATACACAGCGTGGCAAAATTGGCTGCGTTGGATGTGTTCAGGTAAATGGCGTGTCCGTTGCCGCCGCTAACCGTGTTGTCGGTGAAAACGCAGGCGTTCACATAGTATTTTGCGGCTTTGTTGTCTACCGTATAGAAGGCGCCGCCCAGTTTGGAGGTATTCTTGTCCAGGATGCACCCGTTGAAGTACGCGGTCCCGGCTCCGTCAATGGAGACAGCTCCACCGCCGTTGACGGCCGAGTTGGAACGGAGCGTACATCCCGTGTCAAAGTGGACGGTCCCGGTTGTAATGTAAGTGGCGCCGGCCAGGTTGGCGGCTTTGTTTGCGGTAAAGCTGCAATTGCGGAGCGTCGTAATCCCGTTGGTGGAATAGAGGGCGCCGCCGCTGGCCGTGGCCTGGTTGTCGGAGAAGACGCAGTCGGTAAGCGTCAGAGAAGTATTTGCGTTGGTGATGACAATGGCGCCTCCGTTTTGCCCGGTGCAGTTGGAGAAGGTGCAGCCGTTGAAGGTTCCTGCGCCCTTGCTGGCCGTATCCACGCGCACGGCACCGCCGGCTCCGGTGGAGGTGGTATTGGTGAAGGTGCAGTTGTCAAAGACCGCCTCGGTGTTCTGGATGAGAACAAGTCCGCCCGTTTCTTGCGAGCCGTTGGTCAACGTAAGGTCCTTGATAACAACACCGCTGCACGGGTTCTTGAATTCAAAGATGCGTGAGGCTCCGCCGCCGTCCAGCACGGCATGCTTGTCGCCCGTTATGGTATAGGATACTGGATTGTCGTAGGCATCGGTGTCGGGCAGGACGAGGGGCTCCGTAATGGCATGCGACCCTTCCGTGAAATGGAAAGTGGCGTCCTGCAGCTCCGTGCCGTCGGAATTCTGCAGGAGTTCCAGCATGGCGGAGATGGACATGGGCTGGTCCTCGCTCTTGCCGTTTCCGTTACCGGAGGCCGACACAAAGTATTCCCAGATGACTGTGCAGTCTTCGAAATCCTTTTCCGGGAATTCCAGAACCTTCCCCGGAACCACCGTCCGTCCTGCGGAGAAGAACCGCAGCTGACGGTATTCCTGGCCGGCGGTGCCGACAACGGCCTTGAAACCGTTGGCATACTTCCCGATGGGGATGGAAATATAGGCGGTGGCGGTTTCTCCCGCTTGGAGCTGCAACCCCTCCTCTCCGAAGGAATAGACCAGTTCCGGAGCGCCGTCTTCCACCGTCAGGCTGCCGTTGAACGCTCCGTTTTCGTCTGTTCCGGCACGGAAGGAGCCGCTGATGGGTTCGCCTCCCAGCGCCGTGAGGGTGATGCGCTTGAGCACCCTCGGAGAAGCCGTTTTAACCGTGATGCGCACTAAGGAGAAGAAGTGCCGGAGGGTAACGGTGGAATACGTTGCGCTGCTGCCCCACATGGGAACGGCCGCCGGGTCGAACCCGCCCGGTACATATACTTGCGTTTCGGGGAAGACAACCAGGTCTTTTTCTCCGCTCACGGGGTACAGCAGGTTGTAAGGGGAGGACAACCCGTCGCGGAACACGAATCCCGCCTTTGCGGCTCCGGCTTCCTCGGCCGTCAGCGGCAGGGAAGATGCGCCGTTGAGGGACAGGCAGTCACCCTCTTTCCATAGGACGGGATACAGCTGTTCCGCCTTTTCTCCCAGAGCCGTCTTCGTCTCGGAATAGGGCAGGCTTACGGTAAGGACCGCGCCCTCCGTTTCAGAAACGTTTACGGGATACTCTTTGGCGCAAGCCACCGCCATCAGCAGCGGCAGGGCCAGTTTAATTGAATGCCAGTTCACAGAAAATAGGATAATGGTCAGAAAGATACGTTACATTCTTGTAAGCCTTGCGGTTTACCCAAAAGCGCTTTCCGGTGAATCCTTCCTTGTTGTAGAAAAGATGGTCTATCGCGCTTCCGCCCGTGGCTTTGAAACTGTTCAGGGTACGTCCTGCATCGGTATCCTTGCAGGAAGAGGAAGCATGCTCCAGATAGGTCATCATGGCCGAGAGGCAATTGGCCGACGCTTTGCTGTTCAAGTCTCCGCCAAAAAGCATGGGCACTTGCAGGGAAGGGTTCGCTTCCCGCATGCGGTCCACGATGAGGCGGATGCTCTTGTCCTTGGTCTCTTCGCCGGCGGCGTTCTCCACATGGGTGTTGAAGTAAATGAGCCGTTTGCCGTTGCAGCGCACTTTGAAACGCGTCCAGGTGCAGGTGCGGGGTTTCTGGGCATTCCAGGTATAAGTCCCGGTGGCTTCCGGCGTGTCGCACAGCCAGAAGGTGCCCCAATCTTCCAGGGACAGGATGTCCGCGCGCCAGAAAATGGGGTTGGACGACACGTTGGTGTAGTCCTTCTTTTGCCCGTCCACGGCTACGCCCACAGCCTGCAGGCGGCTGTCCGCCTCCAGGATGTGCCGCCTTTGGGTCCAGGTGCACTCCTGCAGGCCGAAGAGCATGGGCTCCTCGTCGGCAATCATGGCCAGACACGCCTCCCTCCGGCTGGTCCAGAGATGGTCCGGCCCGTTGAGGTCTCCCCGCAGGATGTTGAAGCTCATCACCTTGAGGGTGGAGATTTCCGTTACGGGCAGTTCCGTTTTCTGCGTTCCTCCTTCCTCCGTCCCGCCGCTTGCGGCCTTGTCACTCTTCCCGCAGGACACAACGGCCCCGGTGACGAGCCCAATCCCCGCCACCAGTGCCAATAATCGATGGATGTTGTGCTTCACGGATTAGTTCTGATAACACCCCGGCCAATAGTTGCCGGAACGTTTGTTCCCGTAAAGATCCACTTCCCAAGCGTTTCCGTTTTCGTATTCAAGACTTTTAAGCCAGGAAAGGAAATCAGAGGCTACATTACTCCCTTCTGTTCCCATTGAAGCGTCTCCGTTGATAAGTCCCTCGAGGATTTCAGAGGATGCCATGCCCGAGGAGGTTGTGTTAATCCAGGACCAGGCATACTCGTTCTCTGCATTGGGTGCAGTGTATGTAAATGTGGGGAGGGAAGTCAAAACAAGGTTGTCGGTACTGCTCCAAATGCAGTCGCCCACATTAGCGGTCGGACTATATTGGTTGTATCCTGCACTACGAATCGCATAAGCGTTAGTCGCTGCGTTTATACTATACCCTCCTGTTGTTTCGGAGGAAATAATATTATTTAGCAACAAGGCATTGTTGTTTCCGCTGTTTGCCCCACACCTAAGCGCTTGTCTTCCACCATTGTTTGCAATGATGGTATTATTCATAAGAACAAGATTGGCTACACCAAGGCTAATTTGCGCACCACCCGTTGTTAAGCTTGTTGCTGCATTGGCGGAATTTCTTGTTATGTTGCCATAAACAAGCGTATTGTCCATGGCAAAGACAAGTTTTGTGTTATCTGCTTTATTCGCAAAATGTATGGCAGAGCCGTATTGATAACCAGAATTCCCTATGAATTTGCAATGAGAAATATAAACCGGGATATTGAGTGCATTGCTTGCATATATTGCGCCGCCATTATAATTGCCGGTTGTTTTGTTGGAGATGAAGTCGCAGCTATATATGTAAAGGCTTCCGGTAGCACTTATCACATCAATTGCCCCGCCAACATTGGTGGAATGATTGTGAGCAATCAGACACGAACTAAAGGTGATATTGCCTCCGGTAATATATGCAAATCCACCCATGCTCTCGGCTTGATTACCGAGCTCTTCACTGCCGCCAAAGGTGCATCCCTCAAATGTGGCTACGCCATTTGTCGCATATAATACACCTCCGCTGGATGTGGATTTGTTATTGGTAAAGGTACATTCCGTAAAGGTGGCCTTAGTTCCAGCATTGGTGATGACGATGGCGCCTCCGTTTTGTCCGGTGCAGTTGGAGAAGGTGCAGCCGTTGAAGGTTCCTGCGCCCTTGCTGGCCGTATCCACGCGCACGGCACCGCCGACTCCTTTGGAGGTGGTATTGGTGAAGGTGCAGTTCTCAAAATGGGGCGCCGCGTTTTGAATCAGCGCAATACCGCCGCTTTCCGTGGATCCGTTGGTAAACGTCAGATTCTTGATGGTAATTCTGTCGCCGGCGTTGGTAAATGCAAAAATGCGTGAGGATCCGCCGCCATCCAAGGTGGCCGCATTGTCGCCGTCAATGGTGTAGTACGTGGCTTCCGAGTAAATGGTCTGGGCCGGAAGAGTAATAGGGGAGCTGATGGAATGGCTTCCGGCGGTGAAGTGGAATGTTACGCCGTTGATGCGGTTGGCGTAGCACATGATGACATTGGTGCCGCCGTTTTTCCCTTCTTCCAGGAAGGCGAGGAAGTCGTTTACAGACATGGCGGTTGCCGGAGTAAGACCGTCTCCGCTCCCGCTGGCAGAAACGTAGTAGTCCCAGACAATATGGCTGGTCAGGTCACTGATGGGCAGAATATGGCCTCTGCTCACAGTAATGGCAGCATTCTTGGTGAGGAGGGCAGGAATGTTCCCCGCATTGGAATAATACCGGATGGCAAGGCCGTTGGTCAGGGTTCCCGGGAAAGAGGGGAGATAGGCGGTCCCGGACGCACGGACGGCATCATTGATGTCAACAGCGGCGCTGGAGGTGCCTCCGGCATCGGCAAAACTGGTAACGGAAGTGCCGTCGCTTGTAACTTCCACGGTACCCATGCTGTGAATGGACGTTTCTTTTCCTTTTACGCGGATGGTCGTGATGGGGTAGTCGGTTTCATTGTGACTAATAATGCCACCTGACGGAAGTGCCAGGGCAATGATGCCGACGGCATGCTTGAAGGCGAAACTCTTGGCTGCAGCGGTGGAATAGGCCGCCATGATGTTCGCACTTTTGAACGTGCCGTCCACCCGGCCGCAAGTGATGGTGAATTTTTCACCGCCGTCGTAGGTGAGTGCTCCGGAGGAGGCCGGGTAGGCGGCCCAGAAGTGGTCCGGGGCGTCTCCTTCCGGAATATCGGCCGTAAACGTGGCATTGACACCGCCGGTTTCCGTGGTGGCCTCTACGCTTTTAGGTGCGTTGTCGCCGTCCAGATAGTAGAGGGTGATAACGTCGCCGGCTTCCCAGGTTACGCTGCCTACACCCAGGTCCAGCGTGGTTTTGGTTTCCGGCATGTCGGCGGTAAAGGACCATCGGACAAATCCAGACGGGGTCTTTTCCGTGTTTTCGGGTTCAAGGGCGGCTTCCTTCTGGCAGGAAACAGCAGAGATGACCACACTGGCCATCAAAAGGGGAAGTATTAACTTTTTCATATCAGCCAGTCTGCGTCAAGGGTTGGATCAATGATGAAATCTTCAATGGGGGCATTGCCAATTTCGGAGGTGCACACCATGGAAGACAGGTCGGTAGAGATTACTTGGGCCTTTGGTGACTCGTAGTCTTTCTTTTTTTCAACGTGTGTTCGCATTGTTGTCGGCTATTGGTTGTTGTAAAGTGGTATTGCGAAGATATTTATTTTTTCCGCTGCCTGCTGCGCGCGCGAAGTGCAATTAAACTATTTTAACCGCTTTAAATGGATGAAAACACAATTGTACACGCGTGTAGAGCCTATTTTCATGGGCCCTGACAGGATGTGGAATTAAAACTTCAATTTCTCAGAAATCCTCAATTTTCCGGATGTTTTCCTCAAAATGGTCCGGGTCCAGGGAGCCCTGGCGCATGATGCTCCTATAGGTATATACGGTCCCTTTGGATATATGAAGGATGACGGAGATACGCTTGCTCTCGGTGATGTCCAGCCGAATGAGTGCAAGGATTCTCAACTCCGTGGTTAGGCTTCCGGGGCTGTCAGTGACGAACTTGTTTTCCGGCAGCATCAACTGGTTCACCTTGTCCACAAAGTTGGGGAAGATGCTCAGGAAAATCTTGTCGAAGTTGTTCCAATAGTGGGGGAATTCACTGTCGGCAAATGCGGGCTCCCGGAAGAGGGTCATGAGCGCATCGGCCCCTTTCTCCTTCAGTATTTTACGGTAGCGGGAGCGGTTCTCATCCACTTTGTAAATGTATTCGGAGGACAGTTCCATGTATTCTCCCAGCATTTTGTCTTTGATGAGGGAAACGTTCTGGAGCTTGTGTTGGGATGCTTTGTACTTCCGGTTGACATGCCTTACGCGTCCCAGCATCTTCTGGCTGAAGAACAGGAGGAAGAGGGCAATGGTAAGAAAGATGCTGACCGTGATGATGCCCCCTGTAAGGATGAGCCGCTGGTTACGGTTCATCCGTTGGATGGTGTCGTTCATGATGGAGAGGGCCCGGGCGCTGCGCCGGATGCCGATAGGGAAGTTGTATTCGGCGGCATCCTCTACTGCGCGGGTCATGTATCTGCCGGCCCGCGTGACGTCTTTCCTGTCTCTGAAAAGGATGAGTGCCAGCGAGTACAGGGACGCATAGTCCTTCATGCCACAGGATAAATCCACGTAGGAGGCTTTGATGGCATAATCCAGGGCCTCTTCGCTGTCTCCGAGTTGAAGGCTGAGGGCGCAAATTACGTAGTAGCAGGTGGAGACATCGTAGATATCGGTCATGTCGCTTATCGGAAGGGATTTGGCAAGGGCCAGTGCCTGGTCATATTTCCCGGCGTAGCGAAGGGCTTTCACCCGGAGAAGCTGGGCTTTCAGGGAACAGCTGTCTCTTCGGAGATACTCGTTGGAAAGTAATTCAACGTCCGGGCCGAATGCTTTCCTGTACTCCGTTGGAAGGTAGTTGGTAAGGCGGTCGGCGCAATAGAAATAGGCGTCCAGGTCCCTTTGGGATGCATTGGCCGGCAGGACCATGGACTTGAAGACGGAATCGGCTTTAAAAACGGCTTCGTCCCGGACCAACGTTCTTACGAGGGCGGCCTTGCTTCTGAGAATGCGGCTGGAGTCCTCTCCGGCATAGCGGAGCATCTCATTTGTGTAAAAGGTGCAGGAGTCCAGGTTCAGGTGGCGCCATTCTTCATAGAGCATCTCGGCCCGTTCCCATTTCAATGAAACATCCTGGGGGGTAGATATATAGCTGAACCGAAGGGAGTCCGTTTTTCTTTTTACGGCAGACTCAATCTCGTCCTTTTGGCCCAGCAGCCGGTCCAGCTCCTCAAACTTGTTTTGGGAGCAGGATACGGCCAGCAGAACAAGGCCGGCTAAGAGGATGTGTGTGCTCTTTCGCATACACAAATATACAATTTTTCGCGGGAATCGTCCTTAAAAGCGGTATGCTTTTCTTGCGGAAAAATCCGAATCGTAAAAAACAGCAGAAAAATCATGTGAAACAACACAATTTTTTTTACGATTGTAGGATTTACGCTGTCCTTGTTCTATGTTTGCGGGTGCCGGACAAATCCGTCCGGCGCTAACCATCAGCCTTATGAACAAAAAATTGACGCCTGCGCAGATGCGCAAATTCGTTGCCATCGTCAATGAGGTGGAACGATACCGTGACCTCTCCGAGAGGGAGAAGGAACAGCTTGTCCTATCTATTGTGGACCATCCGTACATGGACCTCCGGTGTGACTGGGCCTTCAAGCACGTGATGAAGAACACGGAGATTCTGAAGATGCTGCTGAACGACTTCCTTCCGGAGGAGATTGAGTCGGTGGAACCGCTTCCCAACGAGATTGACAAGCTGCGTCCGGACGACAAGAACGTCATCATGGACGTGTTGTGCCACACGGCGGACGGGACGGAGTTCATTGTGGAGATGCAGCGGAAGAAGAAAATGTCGTTCAAGAACCGGATGCTGTACTACGGTGCCTCCATGCTGCACGCCCAGCTGAAGCCGCGGGAGCCTTATTCGTCCCTGAAACCGGTGTATGTGATTTGCTTCATGGACTTCAAGATGCATCACGAGACGGACCAGCTGGTGTACCGGTACGCGCTCTGCGAGCAGGGCTCCGGGGAGCGCTACAGTGACCTGCTGTCCATCTATTTCTGCGAACTGCCCCGCCTGCAGGCGAGTAGTATTGAAGGGTTAGATCCGGTGCAAAGTTGGTTTTATATTCTCGCAAATATGCGTATCTTTGCAGGGAAACCGGAAGAAATGGGAAAACGCTACGCCGCCATTGCGCAGGAGGCGCGGATGCCCGGTCCTCCGGAGGA
>Ga0256405_10003115_pt1 | contig 35367 bp, 31 predicted proteins | sample RumenRJG_02DNA_FD_189096 | JGI IMG/M metagenome (GOLD analysis project Ga0256405, IMG submission 189096) | Bovine rumen microbial communities from Lethbridge, Alberta, Canada - RJG_02 | ecosystem: Host-associated > Mammals > Digestive system > Stomach > Rumen | place: Canada: Alberta...
TTTTTCGTACTTCTTGTTCATATCAATCACTTACGCACGCAAAACACTCATTTTCTCACATTTCTGATGAATTTTTGTTCCCCGAAAATTTGCATATGTCAATTATTTTTTATACCTTTGCACTCGGATTCGTGAAGGAGACCCTTCCTGCCCATTTCCAACCCCGGAAGCGGACCTGGTCCCGCGAATCCTAGACTTTTAACAAAATTGTAACCTATAAACCTCAAACTATCAATAACTTAAACCTTAACTAAAAATATGGGAAAACATCTAAAAACACAAATTTCTAAGCGCGTGAGGGCTACCATCGGCTCCATCGTTCATTTGGGCACCTCTGCGGGCTCCAAATCCTCTGGAGCGATGTACTTCCAACTCACCGATGCTATCAAAACATTTCGTGGTGCCGTAAACCTGCTTCGAGAGGCCGATCATTTCAATAAAAACATCATCCTTCGACCCTCGCGTCGTCACCCGGGACTGCATGTCCTATACGTTTTGAATAAGCCAAGACAGTGGTCTCAAGGCTGTCTTGACAATCGTGCCCTCCAAGCCAAAGCACGCCGTCAGGCGCATGATCTCGAACACGATCCCGTTCGTGCCCTCCCTTGGCGCGTGCGCTTCCTCTCGCAATACTATCATCCAGACCCTGAAAAGAAGTTCTATCCCCACTTCTACACCTTCGTATATAACGCTATCTATCAATCCCTTCGCGAGGCGGCTAAAAATGAAGAAACCTCTATTGAACTTACTTCTGCTACTATCCGTCTTCTGTCCTCACAGCCGTCTGTCTTCAGTCGGCATAGCGGTCTTGTTCAAACCTTCCAACCGCTCAACTCATCCCGCTTGGGATTGCGCCACATCCTTACTCCTTACACCTCTTTCCGCGCCAGAGCGGCATAAAGTTGTACCTTTGCAGCGTGAAAACATTGTTCCATATTTAAAAATCAACGATTATGAGCACAAAACATCTCATTATGGCATTCTTTTGCCTATTAGGATTGACTTTTACCGGTTGTGAGAAAAACGACTCAACTGCCAAGAGTAGTGACCTGGATGGCACTAAGTGGGCAGGAACCATCGAACTGACGGACATAGAAGCATCTTTCGTGGATGAGGAGTGCTACATAACGATGTCCGGCTATGCTGTCGGCACTATTCGCGGTGCATATAAGGAAAGCAAACCTAACTTCTTCGTAACCGTTATCAACGTTACCGGTGATGCCGATGGACAGGTGAAAGTCGGCGACACCATTTCCGGCACCTACGATCTGAGGACCAAAACCATGACTATACAAATAACGCTCTACGGTAGCCCGCAGACGATTATTCTCACGAAAAAATAACGCACACCTAAATCTATCAGAAGTTAAACTTCGTCATCAGTTGCAGACGGTGGTTGGTGACCCAGTGGAGGCCGCGGTCGGCAAGGCCGTTGGAGAGGTTGAGACCTAAAGCGGCATCGCCATACTGCGCAGAGGTTATCTCGTACTCGAGACCCAGCTGGAAACGACCTACCGTATACAGCAAAGTCGGCGCCAGACGCCACATACGGTTGAGATTAGTTACGCGCGGATAGTAAAAAAGGTCGGCACTGACAAGCGAGTGAGTAGTTCCGAAATTGCGGATATATCCTCCAAAGAGGATACCTTGCAGCATCTGGGGATGCTTATCCTCCTGCTGACCTACCCTGCCCCCATAGACGATACTCACCCACGTACTCGAAGTGCGCGTAGGCGTATACTCATACGAGCCGCCGGGCTTAATCTTACTGACGCCGTAACCGCCGTTCATATTCAGGTGCTCACCCGCCTCGGCGAGGACGGTCTTAGCCTTAATAGAGAAATCGCCGTGTTTATACTGAAGATACAGGAAAGGCGTGACGGTAGTGATACGGTCGGAGACGGTCACCTGCACAGCGCCATCGGTACCCATGATAGGCTGCAAAGATGCATCTAACGCCGCACCCGTCACACGCGGACAGATACTGAGCACATCGGCTCCGACACGCATGAGGAAACCGCGGTCGTGGATACTGAGTCCCAGATAAGCCTCCGGCGTCTTAGAATAAGCTATATACTCCGCCGAACTGCCCTTAGGACCGAGCGACATATACTGCATCTGCCACAAAGCTGCACCCGTAAGGGTGACATACTTACCCAGACGAGCGTCCATCTTAACCATAGGCGTACGGCTGAAAGGACCGAAGGGAGCACCCGAGTTAAGGGCGATGACGTCACTCAGATCCGCCGCCATAGGATGCCACGCCTGACCTAACAACAGGTCCACACGAGCATAGTCCTTATCATTCATACGCAGACTGTCCCACGCCAGCGTGAGGTACGCCTGACGCAGACGCAACAGCGCCGTACCATTGGCCTTATGGACCGTACCCGTCAGAGCGGCATAGAAATCGACTTCGACCTTTGCGCCAAACTCGGTATTGCGCCACCTATAGCCGACGATATCCAATCCCAGACGCGTAGTGATAGACAGGAAACGGAACGACGAAACAGCATTCAAGTCCTCACGCTTGACACCCGTAGCGGCCGCTTCTTCCGGCGTGACGTTATAGTTGACATCATAAGGCTGGAAATAGTACAGGTCACCCGTACCCGACATCGACTCACGCGAGTCGTAGGCAAAATAGTTGCGGATAAACCCATAGGGTTTGAAATGCTGCTTGAGGTGACTCTTAACGGCGGCTTTCTTAACATCCTTCGCTACCTCCTGAGCCGATAAGGGAGCCAGGAGCAAGGTGCAAAGAGCCAAGAGAGAGAAAGTTATTCTGCGCATAAAAAATTAAAATCTTACAAAATCGGAGACAAAAGTACATTTTTATTTTGACATATGCAAAAAATTTTGTAATTTTGCGCGATTGTTGTGCAGAATGATGAAATCGAGTGAATTCACAGAGCAAGAGAAACAGCAGATCCAAGCAGCTTTTGATGACCTGTTAGACGCGTATGCGCATACTCCACACCGGCAAAAAGTGGAGATCATCCAGCGTGCATACACCTTCGCTAACCAGGCACACTACGGCGTGAGACGACTGAGCGGAGAACCCTATATCATGCATCCCCTCAGCGTAGCTAAGATAGTAGTGAGCGAGATAGGACTGGGCAGCACCAGTATATGTGCCGCGCTGTTGCACGACGTAGTCGAGGATACCGACTATACGGTAGAAGATATACGATACCGGTTCGGCGAAAAGATTGCCAGCATAGTAGAAGGACTGACCAAGATAAGCGGCGGCATATTTGCCGATAAAGCCAGTCAACAGGCCGAGAACTTCCGCAAACTGCTGCTCACCATGTCCGACGACATACGCGTGGTGCTCATCAAATTAGCCGACCGACTGCACAACATGCGCACCTTAGACGCACAAGCGCCCGAGAAACAGAAAAAGATAGCCGAAGAGACGCAATACATATACGCTCCCCTCGCCCACCGTCTGGGATTCTTCCCCATCAAGAGCGAACTGGAGAACCTGAGTTTCCGCTATACCAATCCCAAAGAATATAAAGAGATATCCGATAAGTTAGACTCTATCAAGTTGGCTAAGATGGCTAACTTAGAGATATTCATGGAGCCTATACGCTTCAAATTGGAGAGTCTGGGCTATCACTACACGCTGTCGGCGCGCCTGAAATCGGTATACTCGATATACAAGAAGATGCAGACCAAAGGCGTGCCCTTTGAGAACGTATACGACCTCATGGCCGTGCGTATCGTCTTCACGCCCAACGAGGCTATGTCGGAGAAAGACCAGTGCTGGATACTCTATGCCGCCATCACGGAGATATATCCTCCCCATCCCGAACGCATACGCGACTGGATATCGACGCCTAAAGCCAACGGCTACGAGGCGCTCCACGTAACGGTGATGAGCAATGACGGACAATGGGTAGAGGTGCAGATACGTACCGACCGCATGCACGAGATAGCCGAACACGGACTTGCCGCCCATTGGAAATACAAGACCGGCGCACAGGAGAGCACCGAGTTGGATAAATGGTTACAGGGACTGCGAGACGTATTGGAGCATCCCGATACGGACGCCATGGCGTTCTTAGACACCTTCCGCCGCAACCTCTTCAGCCACGAGGTATATGCCTTTACCCCCAACGGCGAGATAAAAGTGCTGCCGCAACAGTCGTCCGTACTCGACTTCGCATATATGGTGCATACCGAGGTAGGAGACCATTGTATTGGCGCTAAGGTCAACCACGAAGTCAAACCCGCCAGTTACCTCATCCATAGCGGCGACCAGATAGAGATACTCACCTCGCAAAGCGAATCACCCAAGCCCGAATGGCTCAACATGGTGGTGACCGCCAAAGCGCAGCAGGCTATCAAACGTTTCTGCAACCGACGCGGAGCAATAGAGGAGACGCAACCCATACAACCCTTCACGGCTACCATTGCCCTGACGGCCGACGACCGCTTCGGATTATTGGTAGACATCCTGACCGCAGTATCCGAGACCATGCACCTCAACATACGCGACCTGCACATCACCAATACAGACGGACATATAGAATGCCAATTAGAGATATGGTTCTATGACCGAATGACCATTGAGCACCTGTGCAACGCCCTGGAAGAGATACCATCCATCAATACTGTTGAACGAATAACTAAATAAACATACAGAACAATGAAAAAATTGTTATCCTTAATGGCTTTAGCTACTGTAGCAGTAGCGATGTTAGCCCAAGACCCGGTCATCACTTTTGACAAGACCACCCATGACTTCGGTAAGATTAACGAAGCCGACGGTCGCGTAACTACCGTCTTTACCTTTACCAATCAAGGTATGTCGCCCTTAGTACTGTCCAACGTGCGCGCCAGTTGCGGATGCACTACTCCCAAATGGCCCCACAACCCTATCGAACCCGGACAGACAGGCGAGATAACCGTGACCTATAACCCCAACGGTCGTCCCGGTAAGTTCCAGAAGACGATTACCGTCACCTCTAACGCTACCGAACAGACGATGCGTATCTTCATCAAGGGTGAGGTTATTCCCCGTTCGGCACAACCCGTCAACCGCTATGCCGTCACCTTCGGCGAACTGAGTCTGAAGGCCGACAAGATAGCCTTCGGTACCGTCAACAAAGGCGAGACAGCACAGAAATCCATCGAGTACGCCAACCAGACTAAGGAGAACGTAACTGTAGAGACACAGGATGCCGCCTACGCTTACGCTCAGGCAACCCTCAACCCCATCGAGCCCGGTAAGTCGGGTCAGCTGATGGTGCAATTCGATGCTAACGCCTGCCCCATGTACGGCCCCGTACAGCAGACTGTCCTGCTACGCGTCAACGGCAAGGCCGATTCCGCCTACGCCATCAACGTAACGGCTGACGTACGCGAGGACTTCAGTAAACTCACCGAAGACCAACTCATGCAGGCTCCTATCGCCGAGATAGAGACCGAGATGCAAATGGGTATACTGGCTCACGGCAAGAAAGCCAAAGCCGCCCTGCGTATCGTCAACGCCGGTTCGACACCCCTGGCTATCCGCCGCATCATCGATGCCGACAATATACGCTTCCAAGCCGTAAAAGCGCCTATCAAAGCCGGCAAGAAAGATATTAAGTTTGAAGTGATGACCCAAGGTCTGGAGCCCGGTGACTACGAGCGTCAGATAACCATCATCACCAACGACCCGAAGAATCCTATCCGCACCATCAACATACATTGGACCATCCAATAATGATTGACCATCCGGAAAATAGTGAGGAATACAAAGGCTTGACGGTCAACGAAGGCGTAGCCAACCTGCCGCAAGTCAACCCCTATGCTACCTTCCGCCGGCGCAAACAAGTACGCACGGCCGAAGAGTACGTAGAGGGTATACTGCGCGGCGATATCACGCTGCTCAGCCAGGCTGTCACCTTAGTGGAGTCGAGTCTGCCTGCCGACCAGATTGTGGCGCAAAAGGTCATCGAACAGTGCTTACCGTACGCAGGCAAGTCCATTCGTGTAGGAATAACCGGCGTGCCGGGTGCAGGTAAGTCCACCTTTATTGAGGCATTAGGCACCCATCTTTGTCAGGAAGGCAAGCACTTGGCGGTACTGGCTATCGACCCCTCCAGCGAACGCAGCAAAGGCTCTATATTGGGCGACAAGACCCGCATGAACGACCTGAGTACACAGGCCAACGCGTTTATCCGACCCAGCCCGTCAGCCGGTTCGTTAGGCGGCGTCGCCCGTAAGACACGCGAGACGATAGTGCTGTGCGAGGCCGCAGGATTCGATACTATACTGGTGGAGACGGTAGGCGTAGGACAATCCGAGACCGCCGCCCACTCGATGGTCGACTTCTTCCTGCTGCTGCAGGTAACTGGCACCGGCGACGAGTTGCAAGGTATCAAACGCGGCATCATGGAGATGGCGGACGGTATAGCTATCAATAAATGCGACGGCAACAACATAGAACGTGCTCAAGCCGCCCGCGTGAGTTTTAAGAACGCCCTCGCCCTCTTCCCGCCTACCCAATCCGGCTGGAAACCCTATGCCGAGACCTGCTCGTCAACCGAGAAGACCGGCATACAGGATGTATGGCGCATGATAGAGGAATATATAAGGTATACGCGCGCGAACGGGTATTTTGAGGCACACCGTACCGAACAGGCTAAGTACTGGATGTACGAGACCATCAATGCCCACCTACTCAACGGCTTCTACCAAAATCCGGACATGGAGCCCCTCATCGAGCGCGCCGAACAACGTGTACTCAACAACGAAGTGTCCAGCTTTATAGCTGCCAACCAACTACTCAAACAGTATGGCGAATACAAGAACAAATAAGAAACCTACCGCTATCCCAAAAGTGGGACCTAACGACATGGGCAAACTGCCTCCGCAGGCCGTCGAATTGGAAGAATCGGTATTGGGCGCCCTGATGATAGAGAAAGACGCCTTTGCCTCCGTAGCCGACCTGCTGCGCCCCGACTCGTTCTATAAGGACCAGAACAGGTGCATCTTCGAGGCTATCTATGCCCTCGCCGCCAAAGAGGAACCGATAGACGTACTGTCGGTAGCGGAGAAGTTGAAGCTCCAAGGTACCTTGGAGCAGGCCGGAGGCGTACTCTACCTGAGCGAACTGACACGCCGTGTGGCTTCTGCTGCTCACCTGCATTACCATGCACAGATCATTGCACAGAAAGCTACCGCCCGCGACCTCATCCATATGGCCTCAGAGATAGAGGAGTTAGGATACGATGAGACACAGGACGTAGACGACCTGATGCAAAAAGCCGAGGCCGACATATTCGCCATCAGCCAACGCAACCAGAAACGTGACGTCACCCAGATAGACCCGGTCATCACCGAAGCCTTCGAGCGTATGCGCAAGGCCTCCAAGAACGAAGGCAGTATATCCGGTATCCCCAGCGGCTTTACCGATTTGGATAAGATAACCTCCGGGTGGCAGAAGTCCGACCTAATCATCATAGCCGCCCGTCCAGCAATGGGTAAGACAGCTTTCGTACTGTCCATGGCTAAGAATATAGCCGTTAACTTCCGCCGCCCCGTAGCGATGTTCTCCTTGGAGATGTCGAATGTACAGTTGGTGAACCGTCTGATTATGAACGTTTGCGAGATAGAAGGCGATAAGATTAAGAACGGTAAGATGTCGCAGCAAGAATGGCAGCGTATAGAGGCCAAGATTAACGACCTGAAAGGCGCTCCCGTATATGTAGATGACACCCCTGCCCTATCCGTCTTTGAGTTGCGCAGCAAGGCTCGCAAACTGGTTAGAGAGCATCATGTAGAACTCATCATCATCGACTATCTGCAACTGATGAACGCCCAGGGCATGAACTTCGGTTCGCGTGAACAAGAGGTAAGTATTATCTCGCGTAACCTCAAAGCCCTCGCCAAAGAATTGGATATACCCATCATCGCCCTGTCGCAGCTGAACCGCGGCGTTGAGGCCCGTACAGGTATAGAAGGTAAGACACCCCAGCTGAGCGACCTGCGTGAGTCGGGAGCCATAGAACAGGATGCAGACATGGTTTGCTTTATCCACCGTCCCGAGTATTACCACCTCTATAGCGACGAGAAGACAGGTAAGGACCTGCGCGGATTAGGACAGATCATCGTAGCTAAGCACCGTAACGGTGCCACCGATAGTATATGGCTCCGCTTCCGTAAGCAGTTCGCTAAGTTCCAAAACGAGAACGAGCAGTTTGACCCCACCGAGTATGACAACACGCCTCTGCCGGAAGCCGGCGAGGTAACTATACGCTCGAGGATGGGAGCCGCAGGTCCCGCCAACGATAACCCCGACGGAGCACAGATAGACTCGTTCAATCCGCCTTTTTAAGAGAATAGACTAACACATTATATGCAACGAACAGTAATCATAGATGCTCTCAAGAGCACAACATTTAACGAACCGATTAACGTGCGCGGATGGGTGCGTTCGCGCAGAGGCAACAAACAAATCAACTTTATCGCCCTCAACGACGGTTCGACAATTAAGAATATCCAGATAGTAGTGGACTTAGCTAAGTTCCCGGAGGAGACCCTCAAGCCCGTGACCACTGGCTCGTGTATCTCCGCTACCGGTATATTAGTGCCCTCGCAGGGTGCAGGCCAGGCCGTAGAAATACAGCTGACCGAATTGGAAGTGTACGGCACCGCCGATCCCGAGCAGTATCCGCTGCAGAAGAAAGGCTTGTCGATGGAATATCTGCGCACGATAGCTCACCTGCGTCCGCGTACTAATACCTTTGGAGCGGTCTTCCGTATCCGTCACAACATGGCTATGGCTATCCACACCTATTTCCATCAGCACGGCTATTTCTACTTCCATACGCCGCTCATCACGGCTTCGGACTGCGAAGGAGCCGGCCAAATGTTCCAGGTAACGACTAAAAACCTCTACAACCTCAAGAAGACCGAGGACGGACAAATAGACTATTCGGACGATTTCTTCGGTAAACAGACCGCCCTGACCGTCAGCGGACAGTTGGAGGGCGAGTTGGGTGCAATGGCCTTAGGTAAGATATACACCTTTGGTCCTACTTTCCGCGCCGAGAACAGCAATACGCCGCGCCACTTAGCCGAGTTCTGGATGATAGAGCCCGAGATAGCCTTTATCCAAAAAGACGAGTTGATGGACCTGGAAGAAGACTTCATCAAGTTCTGCGTCCGCTGGGCTCTGGATAACTGCATGGACGACCTGGAGTTCCTCAACCAGTTTGTAGACAAAGGCTTGATAGAGCGTCTGAAATCCGTTGTAGACACCGAGTTCGTACGCCTACCCTATACCGAAGGTATCGAGATACTGCAGGAAGCTATCAAGAACGGCAAGAAGTTTGAGTTCCCCTGCAGCTGGGGCGATGACCTGAGTTCGGAACACGAGCGCTTCCTGGTAGAAGAGCACTTCAAGAAACCGGTTATCATGACAGACTACCCGAAAGATATCAAAGCCTTCTACATGAAGATTAACGAGGACGGCAAGACCGTACAAGGTACCGATGTCCTCTTCCCGCAGATAGGCGAGATAATCGGCGGTAGCGTCCGCGAAGAGAGTCTGAATAAACTGAACGACGAGATAGCACGCCGTCACATCCCGATGAAGGATATGTGGTGGTATCTGGATACCCGCCGCTTCGGTTCGGCTCCTCACGCAGGCTTCGGATTGGGATTTGAGCGACTGATGCTCTTCGTTACGGGAATGCAGAATATCCGCGACGTGATTCCCTTCCCGCGCACGCCCAAGACGGCCGAGTTCTAAACACACGCAAAAACTTCATAAAACATACTATTTATGCGAAAAACACTTACCTTACTCCTGGCTCTGATGACTCTCTCGCTTAGTGCAGAGACGACCCTCAAGGGCCGATTGGTAGACGAGACTACCGGTCAAGCCATCGCAGGAGCAACCATCACTCTGGCTAACCAGAACATCACCACCACGACGAACCAGAACGGTGAGTTCGTGCTACGCTATCTCGAAGCAGGTGATGAGGAAGTTATCATCGAAGCCGACGGCTATAACGCCGGTATCGAGTTGGTACAACTGGAAGCAGACAAGGCCACCGAACTGGCGTCCTTATCCCTGCAACCGGATTTGGCTCGCGAAGTAAAAGACGAGGTACTGCTTAACCTGGCTGACCAGGACCTGAGCGATGATGAAGGTCGTACACAAGACCAAGCCTCTGCCGCCAGTTCCGACCAGGATGTCTTCAACTCGCTGAGCTCATGGTCGTGGTCTACAGCCCGCTATCGTCAGCGTGGCTATGCACAAACCTACGAGACCTATTATATTGAGGGTCTGCCATTTAACTCATCCGAGCGCGGTCAGTTTAACTTCTCCGCCATGGGTGGCTTGAACGACGCCTCCCGTTACAAGGAGACCGTCGACCCTATCGAGGCCAACAGTTTCTCGTTCGGCGGACTGGGCAAGACCACTAATTACATGATGACAGCCTCGAAGTATGCTCAGGGATGGAAAGTATCTGCCGCAGGTACCAATCGTAACTACAAAGCCGCCGTACGTGTGAGTTACTCGTCGGGACCGCTGAAGTCCGGTTGGTCGTTCATGGGACAGTTAGCCTTCCGCTTCTCGCCCTATACGAATAAGAAAGGCGAGATCGGTGAAGGTATCGACTACTATTCGTTGGGCTATTTCTTCTCCGCCGAGAAGAAGTGGGGCGACCGTCACCGCCTGAGTATCATCACCTTTGGTGCTCCTACACGTCGCGGTCAGAATGCTGCCGTTACCCAAGAAGTATACAACCTGACCAACCAATACAACTGCAACACCTGGGGCTACAACAACTACAACCCCTATTGGGGCTGGCAGGACGGTAAGATGCGCAACTCGCGTATAGTAGAATCGTTCGACCCGACCCTTATCGTAGGTTACGACTTCAAGATTAACGAGCACAATAAGTTCCATGCGGCCATAGGAGCGCACTACTCGTTCTATTCCAATTCGGCTATCACCTTTGCCAATGCTCCTGACCCGCGTCCGGATTACTATCGTAACCTGCCCTCGTTCCTTATTGACGGTCAGTTGACGCCTCGCGGCACCTACATCATCAGCGATGTCAATGGCAATCCCATGGGTGAGACTGACAAAGACGGTTTATTGGCTTATCACCAATACTATAACGGCAACGAGATAGGTCACTCCATCGACTACGACTCGTACAAACGTCTGACGGACCTGTGGACCTCGCGCGACGACAAGACCACCCAGATAGACTGGGACGCCCTCTACGCCGCCAACTATGCCAATAACATCACCAATCCGGACGGTTCGGCACGTTATATGATTGAGCGTCGTCACAACGACATAGCTGAAGTGATGGCTTCGGCTAACTACCAGAACACCAAGTTCAAGAACCTGAAGATGACGGCCGGCATCGAGGTCAAGCAATCGTTTGGTATCCACTACAAAACCGTTGATGATATGCTCGGCGGTAAACAATGGCTCGACGTAGACCCATTTGCAGAACGCGACATACGTGAGTTAGCTGCCAATGTGGGTCTGACACAGACCGACATAGAGTACGTTAAGCAAAACGACATAGAATATTGGAGTGAGCACTTCGGCAATCCCAAAGCCGTCAAGAAAGGCGATAAATTCGGTTACGACTACCGCATCAGTATGTCGAATGTCAAAGCCTGGTTCCAAAACGAATGGACCTGGCAGGACGTGGACTTGTACTATGCTTTGGCGGTTACCTACTCCAATATGCAGCGTACAACGAATATGCTGAACGGACGTGCCCGCTATTTGGCTACCAATATTAACCCGGATCAAGCAAACCTGTACTTAGGTCCCTCGGCTTCGACTATGACGACCAGCTACGGAAAGATGACGCCGATGAAGGGTTACAACCACGATTTCGTAGACCCGGGCTTCAAGATGGGTCTGACCTATAAGATTAACGGTCGTAACCACATTAAGTTCAACGCTATCGCTATGACGCAGGCACCGTTGGCCCGCGACGCATATATCTCGCCGCGTATCCACGACCGCGTAGTAGAGAATATCTACACCCACGACCACGCTAAGAACATCAAAGATTACTTTGGTGCCTCTGAGAAGATTGCCGGTGGTGACCTGAGTTACGAATTCAACTACCCGTTCCTGCGCGGTCGTGTAACGGCTTTCTTCACGCAGTTCTGGAACGGCACACAGCTGAACGGTTACTACGATGACGAGGCTCGTACATTTGTTAATCAGGCTATTACCAACCTCAACCGCCGCCACTGCGGCTTAGAGGCTGCCGTATCCGTTCCGATGGGTATGTATTTCACCCTGACGGGTGCGACCTCTATAGGCGACTATCGCTACACCTCCAACGCGTTCAGTATCTTCTCGGCTGAGAATGGTATGGCCCTGGATAACAATATTGACGATCAAGGTAAACAGACACCCTGCTACGAGTTACGCGACTCCATTCTGATTAACGGTCTGCGCGTAGGTAACGGTCCGCAACTGTCGGCCAGCTTGAAGCTGTCGTTCTTCCACCCCAAGATGTGGTTTGCCGACATTACCCTCAGCTATTACGACTGGAATTACATGAATATCGCTCCTGCACGTCGCCTGAGAGGTCTGTTCTATGACAAACGTACCGACGGCACAACGGTCAATGGTACCTACACCAAGATTTACACCAACCACGACGAGTATATCAACGCTCTGGAACTGAATGCCGACGGCACTCCCGTACTCGACAAATACGGTACGCCGCAGTTGCAGGAGCCGTATAAATACATGACGGCACAGGAGTCGTTGGTAGACAAGAACCCGTGGAATCGCTTTATATTGGATGTCAGCGTAGGTAAACTTATTTACCTGAAGAATCGTCAATCGCTCTCTATCAACCTGAGCATCACCAACCTGACCAACAACGTGAAGTTCAAGACCGGCGGTTATCAACAGGCTCGTCTGCCTCGCAGCATTCGTCAAGGTGAGACCAAGGGCGAGAACTCGACGATTACGTCCAATATTTGGAAATTCCCGTCGAAGTATTACTACGCTTGGGGAACCAATTTCTACCTCACAGTTACCTATAAATTCTAATTACGGAGGACAAGATTATGAAAACATACAGCACTATTTCAGTTATGCTTTTGGCCCTCACGGCCGCAGTATTTACGGCTTGCAAGCCGAATGCTCCTTCGGAAGAATCGCTTATCTACAACGAGGAACAGATACAGGACATTATCGCCGATGGTCAATTGTACACCTTAGACGACTTTGTTCGTGAGTTTATGAGCGAAGAAGGTAACTACTTGTCCGATACGGCCTTGTACCGTACGCGTTCGAACGACAACTCCAAGAATCCCGGTATATACCTCTTCTCAATAGATACTATCCGTCCCGACGGCCCGGGTATCTATATTCGCGGACGTGTGACCACCGACGATTGGGGAGGCAACTTCTACAAGGCTTTGGTTATCCAGCAGATCGTTAACGGCGAGCAACAAGCTCTCAGATTGAGCGTAGACGCCGGTTCGATATCCGGTCTGTATCAACGCGGTCAGGAGATATTGATTCGCTGCAACGGCTTTGCTATAGGTCGCTATGCCAACCAGGTACAGTTGTGCGTTCCCTCGTACAATAATAACGTCTATGCCGACCGCTTCCGCGAGAAGATTGGTTGGGCTCCCGGTCGTATACCCTTTGCCCGCTTCAAGGCTGCTACCTATCTGATTGGCAAGCCCGATGTATCCAAACTGCATTACGACACCAAGACGATTGCTGAGATTACGGCCTCCTACGCTGTAGAACCGGCTCGCTGGGAAGACGGTAAGTTAGTACGCATCGAGAACGTGCACTATACAGGACAATGTCTCTCGTCTAACAAGACACCTATGAACTGCACCTTCGGCAACCCGACGACCGACAAAGAATGTAACGTCTTTGCGCCGACAACGGGTAATGTGGGCTATCCGCAATCGCGTCTGGTAGAGGACAATAACGGCAAGTATCTCTGCGTCTCGATGTCCGAATATGCCAAGCAGGCTCACTTCTATCTGCCCGGTGCCGAGAGTCCCTACTTCCACACCGTTTATCCTTTCGACTCCGTGCAAACGGATGTACCTGCAGAAGGTTACTATTTGTCTGCTACCGTAGCCAATAAGACCTATTACATTCGCATGGACTCCGCCAAAGTGGAGGAAGGTTGGACGATGGACGATGTATTCCTCATCGACGAAGAAGGAAAAACAGGCTATGTATACGACGGTTCGGCTTGGTCGGACAAAGTGGGTATTCTTCACTGTCCTGAATACAGCGGAAGCGTAACGGGTATATTGAGTTACTATATGGATAACGCCGGCTATGCTCCTGCCGCCACCAACTGGGCTATCTCGATCTGCGACCTGAGCGACCTGGATATGAAGAAGGCTGACGGTACCGTATGGCAACCCATTGAATATTATGCCGGTAGGAAATAGCAAATTATGCAAGTCTGCTGGTTAGATATCCTTATCTTAGTGCCGCTACTGGTTGGTCTGGTGCGCGGCATTATGCGTGGCTTAGTCATCGAGTTGATGGCCGTCTTGGCGGTCATCCTCGGTTTCTGGGGCGCCAGATGGTTCGGTCCCGCCTTTGCCGAATGGCTGATGGAAGTAGACCACTACCTGTATTTCGAGATGCCGCGCAGAATAGCCATCTTAGTGGCTTATGTGCTGCTCTTCGTGGGCATTACCGTAGTGATGACGCTGGTCGGTAAATGGCTGACGCGATTCTTCAAGGCTATCCACATAGCCTGGGTGAATCACCTGTTAGGCGCAGTATTGGGTACCCTTAAATGGTCCGTTATCGTATTGGTATTGGTGTTTATCGTGGGACAGTTGGATGCACAATTCCAATTTATGCCGCGCAAACTAAAAGCCGATTCACAACTCTATGAACCGGCTCTAAAAGCTGCTAATACCTGTTGGTTAAAGATTAAGACTACGTCCCTTTAACATCCTCACGACCCAAACGCCTAAGCGGAACAACGACGGCTTAGCAATAAACCTATAGCGTCCGTACTCCACTAAACGGCCTCCAAATTCGGCTTTGAAATCACGTACTCCGTACGGAATATCCGGAACTCCTGCTCCCATTACATCAAAGAGCGGGAGTTCGTTATTTACGCCATACTCCATCGCCGCATACGTAGCCATCACGGATGGATAACACTCCTTATAATCCGAATCCAGGCCGCAGACGAACCATTCGTAGATACATTGTTCCTCTTGTATGGGGCACATTATTCCGCCAATCACCCTACCCTCGTATTTGACGATCAGATAGCGGCCTATCCCCTGACGATAGAACGAGAGGAAGAAATTCAAGGGAAACAAGGGCGTCTTCACGCGGGTACGGTATATCTCGCGTAAGATACGATACCAATCGATTATATCCTGCTCTGTAGGCTGCGCATCTATCGTCACGCCGTTCTTGAGAGCCTTGCGAATCTGACGACAACGCGTCTCGCTCAAGTTAGCCCAGATAGTGTCCTTTGACGTACAGTCAATATGAAAGTTATAATGCGGCCAATAGGTCCATCCGGCTTGTTCAAAAGCCTTAGCCCAAGGGGAGAAATCGCGGAAGTTGCGCGTCTCTAAATATATAGCCTCGCGGGAGAGTTGTTCTTTAACGTGCTGCATCAATAGGGCGAGCGCTTCAACGGTGCAATCCTGCACTATAGCGGGTCCGCCGATGATGATAGCCCTGCGGGTAAAGAATTGCTTCAGCGAATTAGACTCCCGAGTCACATACCCGACACACACGGAAAGCAAATCTTGATTATCCGCTACAGCCCACACAAAAGGCTTAAAGAGGTGCGGCTGTGCCGCGAAGAAGTCATACGCCTCTGGCGACTGGAACCACGTTCCCGTCTCACTCTGCGCAACGAGTCTATTCCACTCGGCTCGCACAAGGGCAGTATGTTCCAGAATCTGTAACACCTAAGGGTTTCAAAAAAAGGAACTCGAAAGTTCCTCTTAGAGCCACTTCCCGGACTCGAACCGGGGACCTACGCATTACGAATGCGTTGCTCTACCAACTGAGCCAAAGTGGCAGTGTCTTTGGAAAAGGCGTGCAAAGGTACTGCTTTTTTTTGAATTGTGCAAATTTTTTTTGTATTTTGGCATATTTTTTGTAATTTTGCCGACGTTATGAAGAGAATCTTTTTCCTTTGTTGTGTTTCCTTGTGTCTGATGAGCGTTCAGGCAGGCTTGGAGACGACGATTTGGCGAACCGACATTAAGACGCTTACCGTGCGTTATGTAAGCGATATAGAGGCTTCGAATAAGACGCATCTCAAGCGTCCTTTCCTCACGCTGGCGGGAACGGACTTTGTGCGCGAGAGCGTAGCAGGAACGAATATGACCATTGACGGTTCAGAGCCTAATAACACATTGGAAATCAGTTTCGACGAACTCAGTCACGATGCGCACATGTATACCTATACCGTGCGACATCTGAATGCAGACCATGAATTCAGCAACCTGGAGAGTTACGAATACCTGCAGGGATTTACTACCGCCGATATAACCGATTACGAGCATTCGCTCAATACCCAACAGGCTTATACCCACTATCGTTTTACCTTCCCTAATGCCGACATGCAGATTACGCGGAGTGGCAACTATGTCATCCTCATCTACGAAGACGGGAAGAGTGAAGAGATTGTTGCACAGGCCTGCTTTAGCGTTGTGGAGCCGCTGGTTCAGATGAGCGCTTCGATTACGCCCAATACGGTAGAAGAAATAGCCGGGCGTTACCAGCAACTGGAAATGAGCGTACAGGCCGCCATGACTAACGGTGAGCCCTTGGCGAATTGTCTCTTTGCCGTAGTGCGCCAGAACGGTCGCACAGATAACGAAGTCTTTCGTCCTCGCCCCACGATGGTTGAGAGCAATCGTTTGACGTGGCACAATAGTCGTGAGTTAGTCTTTGAGGGCGGTCATGAATACCGTCATTTCGATACCTGGTCCACCTATTTCGGCGGACATAATGTCGACCGTATTGTCTACGATCATACGGACTATCACGCCGTTTTGTCCGAGGATGAGGTGCGCGGAACCGCGAACAATCAGGCAGGCAGAACGGGCATCAACTACATGCACGAATTTGATGAAGACGGCCAGTTCCGCGTCAATGCTGAACGCGTACTCAACGACGTTGCTACCGAGGCCGAATATATGTGGGTGCATTGGACCCTACCGATGCAGGAGCCGCTGCTGGAAGGCGGGATTTATATCTTAGGCGATATCTTCTATAATCGTTTTACGGCGGAGAACAGAATGCTATACGACAACGAGCGCCGTTGTTACTATCTCAATGCCCTGATTAAGCAAGGCGGCTACGATTACCTGTACATGCTGAAGGGTAAACAAAATGCGACCCTCCTGAAAACAGAAGGGTCACATTGGCAGACGGGTAATTCGTACACCATCTATATCTATTATCGCCCCGTCGGTTCACGAGGCGACAGGCTGGTAGGCTTACAGACCTATTCGTCATCCTCAACGTAATACGTTGCTTTCTGCTCGTTGTCTTTGCTGCTCTTGAACAGCTTACCATAATAGTAACCGTATTTATAGCGGAGACTATTCTTGCGGCGTGACGAACCGTAGCCGTAGCCATAGCCGTAACCATAACCGTATCCATACTTACCTCCGTAGCCTCCGTAACCGTAACGGCCGCCGTAGTTGTAGGCATAGGTGTAGTTGTAACCATGGTGGAAACCTTCGGTTGGCATGTCGGACAGCACGAGGTTGACTTTGTTTCCGTGGTCGATAGCCAACTGCTCGAGTGTCTGCTTGCACAGGCTCTTAGACGTAGTCAGGCAGCGGATAACAAAGAGCGTGGTATCCGTTTGAGGAATAAGCGAATAAGCATCCGGTACCTGTCCGATAGGAGAGGTATCGATGACAATAAAGTCGTATTGCTCCTTGAGCAACGAAATAAGATGTGCCAATTCGTCGGAGTGAATCAACTCACCCGGGTTGGGCGGAACTGTACCGGCACGGATAAGGTCGAAGTCAAAGGGCGTATCCTTAAGGATGATATCGTCCAGCGTGCAGTCGCCAATCAGGTAGTTGGTAATACCCAATCCGTTCTCCAGACCCAACTTCTCGTGGATGTTCGGCTTACGGATATCCAAGTCGACTAATATAGTCTTCTTACCGGTCATTCCAAATAGGGCCGCCATGTTTGTGCATAGGAAGGTCTTACCGTCACCGGACTCAGCAGAGGTAATACAAAGCGAGATCTTTTCTTTCTTCTGCACGATAAACTCAATACGCGTACGCATCGAACGTATCGACTCTGCATAGAGTGAACGCGGTGAGGCTTTCACGAGCGTAGGATTCTGATTCTTAGCGTGACGGAGCGAACCAATCAAGCGGAAGGGACCGAGTTTGGCAGCTTCACGAGGCGTACGAATCTTATCGTTAAGTAATTCACTCAAGATAATGAATATCATAGGTATCAACAGGCCGATGAGCAGGTACATACTCATCGTCTTTGACTTAGCCTTAGAGTTGACACAAATCGATTGGCGTGCGCGGTCCAGGATATCATTATCCGGCGTATTGCTGGCTTTCTGAATCTCGGCCTCGGCACGTTTTTGCAGGAAGAAGGTGTAGTAGTTGTCGTCGATACGGTAGTTACGCTCGATGCTGACCATCTCCAGTTCCTTCTTAGGCAACTTCTTCATATCCCGTTCGACTTCTTCCATACGGTTCGTTAAGTCCTGTTTCTCAATAGCTAACGAAGCACGCATAGTACGAATAACCTCACGCAGGCCATCCTTGACATGCTCTATATCGCTGGTAAACTTAGCGTAATAGACGTTCTTGGGGCTGAGCTGCGAACGTTGCAATTGCAGGTCGTTGAGTTGTGCCACGAACTGCGTCAACATAGGCTCAGAGATACCTAACGATGCAGGAGCAACAATAGCACCCTGCTCTATCTGGTCGTGCAAATAGCGCTCAAGGTAGTCCAGATACGTCTCTTTGAGGCGGAGAGTCAGTTTCTCCTGATCATAGCCCGATAGGCGCGACATAAGTGTTCCGGCATAGGAACTGACGTCCACAAACTTATTCTCTTGACGGAAATCGGTCATAGCGCCCTCACTTACCTGTAAGGAGCCTTGCAGCACTTTCAGCTGCTCGTTGATGAATCGAATGGAGTTCTCAGCTACCTGATTCTTGCGTTCCAAGTTTTGGAGCAAGAAGATATCCATCACTTTATCAATTACTTCGCAGTCACGTGGAGGTGTCTCACCCGTTAACGAAAGACGCAAAATAGTACTTCCTTCGGTCAAGAACGCCAAAGCCATATGACTGAGGAACTCGTCTATCAAACTGCCACGCGAACGGAACTTAAAGAATACGTGTCCCGAACGCAACATATCCATATTTTGCGTAGGCCAGATAGTCAGCGTAAACATGGACGTGGACAACTTCTCGCCAAAGTGAGTCGTAGCCGTGAAAGGATGACTGTCATCGGTGGACTCAATTAACAGTTGTCCGTCTTTTTGGAATGAGCACTTAAACATCTGCGCATACGCTTCAGCGCTAAGCGACTCATATTCAATCAGTATAGGCGTATTACGATAGAGGTTACGCGTCTTAAAGCGTCCCTGAGTATAATACTCTACATTGAGGAAAGGAATACTATCCACTACGCGGCCCATCAGGTCGTACGAACCGAGCATAATCATTTGGTTCTGGACATTGGAATAAACAGCATCCATACCAAAGCCCTGCATGAGTCCTCCACCCAACGACGTTCCGTAAGGCGACGATTGCTTAATAATAATCGTACCCGAGGACATATATTGCGGTATCCAGCGTTTATTCTTCAAATATGCCAATCCGAAGGCAATAATGGCCGCGATAAGGAACAAATACCAATAGTGTACCATACGGAGCAACCACTCCATGATATTGATATTGAAGCCCATATCGTCCTCATCCTGCTGCTGCGGTTGCCCATAAGGAGCCGCCTGGTAAGGATTTTGGTACGGCGAGTTATAAGGGGTATTATAAGGAGTATTATACGGCGTATTATACGGCGTATTATACGGCGTATTATAGGGCGTATTATACGGGCTGTCGTACGGCGAATTGTACGGACTGTTATAAGGGTTGTTATACGGATTGTTTTCCTCTTTACTCATAGCAACAGGGCATTAGAATCCAACATTAGGTATATAATTCAATACAGATATCAGCAAGCTGACCGAACTCATGATGATAGCGATGAAACTGCCGTACGACTCCTGTTTGAAGAAGCTACCGGGTTCACGGCTGACATAGATGAGGTCGTTGGGATAGATATAGTAATACTTGGAATCGATAATCGACTTCGGTCGAATATCAAACTCCAGCACTTCCGGTTTACCGTTTCCATGGGGACGGATAATTCGCACATGGCGTCTGTCGGCCGATTTCATAAAGTCGCCTGTCAGAGCCAGAGCCTGAAAGATAGTCATGCGATCTTTGTAGATATAACGCACGCCCGAACTGGCATCACCTAAGATGGTGAACTGCTTATTATACAGCGCCAGTTTGACATCCGCATCAGGAATGAGTTCGCGCATATACTTGCGCACGGTATCCTGTGCCTCCAGTTCGGTCAGTCCTTCCAATTTGATAGGCTCCATAAAGGGCAAGTCCACCGTACCATCGGAATAGATACGATACGAATTGGCGTACTGCGTATTGTAACTATTGTTATTATTGGCCAACAGGGTCTTAGCTACCGTCTCGTCCATGGTGAGTACGCGGTAGATAATCTCGTCGTTGACCTGCAGTCGATAAGGCACATAGGCGGCAGAGTCGTATACCGGCAGAGTGTCCTTAAACTGTCGGGGACCTATGAAGCCGGTTTTATAGTAACGTGGGCGCGCCATGTCCTTACTGCCGCGTTCCTGTAGCAGTCCCACTTCGCGATGGGGATAGCAGCCCGTCAGTAGCAGCCCGAAAGCAAAGGCAACGAGCCACATCATCGGTCTATTGTTGTTCATTGCTTTCATTTGGTTGCATTTACGATTCTGACTATTAATCCGTAGAGGAAACCTCCGAAACCGAGTGTCGAGGCTACGATAGCCACCGTAGTAGCCGCATTGGATACGCCAAAGGCCTTGCCGCGCAACTGTTGCACATAGATGACATCGTTAGGCTCAATATAATAGTATTCGGAGTTGATGATATCCTTAGAGCGTACATCGAAAGAGATAATAGATGTCTTACCTTCTATCTCGCGGATAATCTTCACTTTGGAGCGGTCGGACCAATCGCCTACATCACCGGCTTGCGCCAAGGCCTCGTAGATGGTCAGTTTCTCTTTCGTGATGGGGTAATTGCCTGTTCCGCGCTCCGAGATAACGCTATAGGAGCGTTGTACAACGTTGACTTCGCAACTCACCATGCTATAGTCGCCATAAGACTTGATATAGGTAGAGAGTTCCTTTTCCAACGCCAGCTTGACCTGTCGCGTATTGAGTCCACGCACCTGAATATGACCAATCAGCGGGAAATCAATGGTGCCGTCTTCCAATACAAGGTACGAATACAACTCGTTGGCACTGTAGCCGTTAGCCCCCATATTCATCTGCTGGCGCATTTGGCCTCCACCACCCGTCATTCCGGAAGCGTTGAACAGTTTCATTACCTGTTCGTCTACCGAGTAGACATATACGAAGATACGATCGCCGATACGCAGTTTATAATCTACGTACGACAAGGTATCCGTGTAGGACGGAATACGTTTATCATCAGGCTCTTGCAACAGGTTGACCGTCTTAGACGTCACACACGACGCCATCATTAGGCCTATCAATGCCACCCATATTATGTTCTTCAACTTACTCATTGCTACACTTTTATCTCGTCCCATCCAAAGGGATGTCTACTCAAGGGCAACTTAGCCAAAGGATGGTAATCGCCCACCAAGCCTACTGGCACAGCATGACGAATCTGGGCGACAATCTCTATGCATGGTCTGGCCTCCGAAATGCGGAAACCCTGACCGCCCAAAATGCGCTTATAGGATTCGGTATGCAGTTCGGTAAAACCCTGCGAGAACTCAAATTCCTCACCATCAATATTAAGGGTACGATAGGTTTTCTTCTCACCCTGTACAGCATTCGGCGGCAGGCACTCTGCATTAATACTAAGGAAATAACGCACGCGTGCGCGCTCGAGGTCGAGGAAGCCGGCTACGCGGTCAAAAGACATCACATGAACGATATTTTGCCGTACGGAACCGAAGATCCATTGCAGCATATCGTAGAAATGCACGCCGATATTGGTGGCTACTCCACCTGACTTATGGATATCGCCTTTCCAGGACGAGTAGTACCATTTGCCACGCGAGGTAATGTATGTTAGCTCCACATCGTAGACCTTGTCTTTCGGGCCCTGTTCCACTTTGCGTTTAAGATTAGCTATAGCCTCGTGCAGGCGCAGTTGCAGAATCGTATAGGCCTTGTGTCCTGTCTCCTTCTCCATCTCAATCAGATTGTCTATATTGTAGGGATTGAGCACCAAGGGTTTCTCACAAATCACGTCCGTTCCCAGACGCAGTCCGTAACGAATAAACGCATCGTGCGTATAATTGGGCGTACAGATGGACATCCAATGGAGAGGATTGTCGGTGCGCATCTGCTTGGAGCAGAAGCGGTCGAACTGCTCATTCTCGGTAAAGAAAGAGCACTCAGGGAAGAAACTGTCCAGTCGTCCTACAGAGTCAAAACGGTCATAGGCAACCATGAGATTGTTGCCCGTATCTGCTATAGCCTTAAGATGCCGGGGAGCGATATATCCAGCTGCCCCGATAAGCGCAAAATTAAGCGGTTGAGTCATGTCTATTTTTTATCTCGCGTTAAAAAGCCTGCAAAAGTACAAAATATTTTACACTTATGCAAATTTTTGCGCATTTTTACTCAGTCGGAATGTCTTTATTGACATTCTTGGAGCCCACGAGGGCGTAAAAGAGTATATATGCCAAGCCGGCAACGGGTACTAGATAACTGATGAGGAAGTTGGTGTGGTCGGCCAATAAGTTCTGGAAGAACGGCAATATACCGCCGCCACAAACCAGAGCCATGAAGATACCGCTGGCAGCCGGAGTATACTTACCCAATCCTTCGGCACTGAGGTTAAAGATTGCACCCCACATCACGCTGGTCATCAGTCCGCACAGCACCATCAGTATCATGCTTATAGGTACAGCCTTACCGGAGAAAGCGATAGTCCACGATTCGGGGAAGAACATGACGCACAGCAACATAGCGATAGCCAGCGACGATACGGTAGCCAACATCACGCGGCTGCTGACCTTACCGCCAATAGCGCCGCCCAACAGACGTCCACACATCATCGACAGCCAGTAGAAACCTACTAATGTGCCTGCCACAGCAGGACCTACCGATTCCAGACCGGACATGTAGAGGTTAGCCGTATTGGGGATACCCACTTCTACACCAACATAGAAGAAGATTGCAATGGCGCCAAGTACGAAGTGACGGAACGAGAGAGGCGAATGCGCATCTTTCTTAGCCGCTGCAGCAGCACGCTGTTCGGGAGTTTCAATATGCGGTTCCGGAATATTAGAGAACGCTACTACTAAGAAGGCCACGGCAAAGATAGCCATAGCGGCAATCATAGCCGGTGCTGCATCGCTCACGCTGGCCGTATCCATCTGACCACCAATGAGGTAACCTAAGATAATAGGAGCCAAGGTGCCGCCTATGGAGTTGCACGAACCGCCAAATTGAATCAACTGATTACCGCGATTGCCGCCTCCGCCTAAGGTGTTAAGCATTGGATTGACTACGATATTCAGTAGGCACATTGAGAAGCCGGCAATAAAGGCGCCGAGTACGTATACGCCGAACGACTCTGCATAGCCGCTAACCCATTGTACTCCTACTCCCACAAAGCCTATCGTTACAGCCAGCAGGGAGGTAAACTTATATCCCTTGCGTTTGAGGATGATACCGGCAGGAATGCCCATGCATGCGTACGCGATGAAGTTAGCCAGCGTACCTAACTGTGCCATCGCATTGGAGGCACCGAACTGATTCTTAACAATGACGCCCATCGAGCCTGCAAAATTGGTCACAAAGGCAATCATAAAGAACAATAAAAACATTACGACAATGGCCGCAACATTCAGGTTTTGTTTGTTACTCATAGATTAATATTTAAGAAGTGAATAATCTTATTGTGTAAATGAATTTTATTCTCAGGGATGAGCATGGAGTGGTTGTCGTCCACATACAGGTGCATGTCAAAGTCCTTACCGGCTTTGACGAGTGCGTCAGATAGAAGTAAGGTATTGTGCGTGTGGACATTATCGTCTGCCGTACCGTGGATGAGCAATAAACGTCCCTGCAGGTCGGCTGCCCGTTTCATCAGGTTGGCATCCGCATAGCCGCCATCGTTGACCTGCGGACGGCGCATGTAACGCTCCGTATAACCGGTATCGTACAATTCCCAATCCGAGACAGGGGCAATAGCTATGCCGCAACGAATGAGGGAGTTGGGTTCCATCATGGTGCGAATCGTCTGATAGCCGCCGTAACTCCAGCCTATCATAGCAATGCGGTCGGGAGCCACATACGGCAAGGATTGCATATAACGCGCTACACTCTGATGGTCCTCGGCTTCTTTGTTGCCCAACGCCATATATGTAGCATTGCGCCAAGCGCGACCTCTATTATCCGTGCCGCGCGGGTCAGCATTCACTACTACGTAACCTATCGATGCCAGGTAATGGGCAAAGCGGTGTTGCCAACGTTTGATGACGCGTTGACTGGAAGGGCCGGAGTATTGGAACATGACTACGGGATAGCGTTGCGGTGTCTTGCCGGCCGCCAAGTCCTGTTCCAAGTCACGCGGCAGGAGCATCCATGCTTCCAATGAATCGCCGCGTTCGGTAGGGATAGTCATAAAATGTTTAACCGGCATATGTAGTGCTTCCCAAGCCTGTTGTATGGAGTCATTGGTGAGGACCACCTCTTTGAGTCGCAGTTGCGTACCACGCACCTCATATAAGGTGTAGCGATTGGCCATTGTCTCGCTCTGGAAGGTCTCGATACAGCGGTTCATGTCTGCCGAGAAACGCAGACTATGACAACCTGCCTCGCTGGTCAACGCCCACCAAACCGGCTTACCACCATTGGGCTTAATGGAAACTGCGAATACCTGGCGCTCAGATGGAACGATGGCCGCTTCGCAATAGAGCATTCCAGCCTTTTCATTAACACCATAGAGAGCTGTAAGGTCTGTTCCTGCAGGAGTAAGCACCTGTTGCTGAGCACCTTGCGCCGAATAGAGGAAAGCCTGTCGCCAGCCGTCTTTCTCGCTCAAGACAACTACTCTACCGTCAGTGAGCCATTGCCACTGGTCGAAGAGTGCATAGTCGACAAAATAGCGGTTGCTTTGTTCACTATAGAAGGGGCGGCAGACGGTCGACTTAGGATTGCAGGCATAGATATCCATGCGTGTTTGGTCGCGGTTGATCTTTTGAACCATCAGTTCGTATTCTACCGGCTCATCTTTCTTGCGTTTCTGTCCGGGCACCTCGCGCCATGTGAGACGCGGTACATAGCAATCGTCCATCTCGGGCACCTGCATGGTGTGGATAGCCTTGGTGCGTATGTCGTAGACGCAAACCAAAGCCTTAGCATTGGCATCACCTGCTTTAGGATAGCGCAGGGATCGGAGCGTAGGATACCGCTCGCTCAGGAACATTTGCCAACTATAGGTGGGCACAGCTGTTTCGTCCAAATGGACAAAGGCTACCATGCGCGAATCGGGCGAGAACTCAAAGAGACGTGTGCGGGAGAACTCTTCCTCATATAGCCAGTCACTCAATCCGCTGAATACGTCATAGCCGTCGGCGGCATCGTGAGTGATAGGTACTTCGGTATGGAAGTCGACCTTGTAGATATACAAGTCCTGCCCTTTGCCATAGACGATATAGCGTCCGTCGGGCGAATAACAGGCATCACGTACCAGCGTATCGGAGAGGGCTAACTCGATCTTTTTCTTCGTGTCGTACAGGTACCAGTCGGCGGTAAACGAATGGCGGTACATCTTGTGTTGATTACGGTACTGCAGGATATACCGCTGCGGTTCTTTTGGGGAACCATTAAGCAGCGAATCCTGTTCGCTGATAGAGAGGGTACGCGCCTTATAGCGGTTGAAGACGATATCGTTCAACACGTCGGCGTGCGCGCCCATGAGGCAAACTGCCAAAAGAATACTACTTATCCAAGTTCTCATTTGGGTGCAAAGGTACAAAAATTTTTCTACACTTGCAAGTCTGAGTTGACGATTTTTTTTCTTTTTGCATAAATTATTGCAAATAATTTTGCAGAATGAATATTTTTTCGTACCTTTGCAAGCTTTTTATGGAGAAATCATGACTATTATGCCTATGCGACATCGTTTAATCATCTTTGCAGGCCTGATGACTGGTCTGTTGGCGGGTGTTATTCCTGCCGTAGGACAGAATGCCACTATTCAAACGGGCATCAACAATGTAAGTGCGGGTGTAGGTAATCTGGTAGGCGCTATCCAGCGTCAGCAGATGATGAATGCGAGTGCCATGCTGCTGTACGGTCAGGAAGGCTGTGAGGCAGACGGATACGTAGTTGCGCAAGGCATAGACGGATATTTCTCGGTGTGGGACGGCAATGCTAAATGTTGGCAGATCATGGAGCCGTCTTCGTCTACTATCCTGCAAATCATTTTATTTGATGCGCGTGCGTGCGTTATTCATAGATGGTTGAGAGGTAAGTGGTGCATCGTAGATATGCTGGGTCATCCGGAGAAGAAACATTATTACCGCAATCAGGTGGTTGTCGACTATAAATACGACGACATGAAATGTGTAGCGCGCAATGCGCCTATTGCCGTAGGCAAAGGTAAGGGCAAGAAGATGCGTTGGGGCTTGGTGACGCGTAATCCGGAGAGCGGAGCATGGAGTCATAGTGTAGAGGATGAATGGGAGAGTATGGATATATTCCGCTATGAGGACATTTTTTACGCGCGTGCGTTGCGTGAGGGATACGCTTCCTTGTACGCTTTGGATGGCAGTATAATAGCCGAAGGTCCGTACGATGACCTGAATATCTTTGACGGCAATATAGAGGCTAAGACGAATGGGGAGTGGACTAAATTAGCGCCGTTGGATATACTGCCCAATTATCGTCGCGTAGAACCGGTCGTAGAGGAAGTGTCTCAGGTAGACCCGCTTATTCCTACGCGTTAAGTTAGCACAAACGAAACAAACAAAATATAAATAACTGATTATTATGCAACAAATCCTCGTGAAACGTGGTCAGGACCTGCCAATGGATGGCAAGGCTGAACTGTCGTTGGGTAGCGTATGTCGCCCTTCGGTGTTCCGCATCGTTCCTGATCATTTCGCCGGTATCACTCCTAAGTTGATGGTGAAGGCCGGCGAACGTGTGAAGGCGGGTAGCCCCCTCTTCCACGACAAGGCATTTGAAGCAATGCTATTCACGTCTCCTGTGTCGGGCACGGTCAAAGAGATTGTCCGTGGTGACCGCCGCAAAGTGATGTCAATAGACATTGAGGCAGATGCCGCTATCGAGTATGAGCATTTCGATGTCAAGCAGGACATTCGAGACCTCTTGCTCCAGTCGGGTTTGTGGTGCTTGATTAAGCAGCGTCCGTACGATTGTATCGCGTTGCCCAACAAGACTCCGCAAGCCATTTTTATTTCCTCGTTTGACAGTGCTCCTCTGGCACCTGATTACGAATGGGTATTGAGTAACGAGCATGTGCAGGTACAGGCAGCGGTAACGGCTTTGAGTGCCGTGGCTCCGGTGTTTGTAGGTGTTCAAGCAGGTGCTAAGGCTATGGCCTTCCGCGGACTGAAGAACTGCACATTGTTTGAGGTGAAGGGTCCCCACCCTGCCGGTAACGTAGGTGTGCAAATCAACAACTTACGTCCTATGCGCAAGGGCGAGACAATCTGGACCATCAATATCCAGGACATGGCGCTTATCGGCAGACTGCTGACTAAGGGTATTGTGGACATGCAGAAGAAAGTAGCGTTGACTGGTCCGTTGGCTTACGGGCGTCAGTACTACAATGTATTGCCCGGCATGCCTGTAAGTGCAGTGCTGAAGAGCAATGCCCATTGCGAGTTGCCTTGCCGTTATATAGCAGGTAATGCACTGAGTGGTCATCAGGTTGCTATGGACGAGATGATCAGCATCTACGACAACCAGTTTACGGTTATCGATGAAGGCTCTGACGCTCATGAGTTTATGGGCTGGCTGTTGCCTCGCTTTGATGCTTTCCATTTCGGTCAGACCGACCCGGCCAAGATGTTGGACAACTGCGTAACGCGCTGGTTATTCGGAAAGAAGAAATACCAATGGGATGCCCGTCTGAAAGGCGGTCGCCGTGCTATCATCGTGAGCAACGAGTATGACAAAGTGTTCCCGATGGATATCTATCCCGAGTACCTCATCAAGGCTATGATTGCCGGTAATCTGGATAAGATGGAGCAATTGGGCGCCAACGAAGTGGCTCCTGAGGACTTTGCTTTGTGCGAATATGTATGTACCTCGAAGATGCCGTTGCAGGCTATCGTGCGCGCGGCATTGGATAATATGAGAAAGGAGATCGAGTAATGGAAAAGTTTTATCAGTTATGGAAGAAGTTCGGTAAGAACTTCGAACAGGGCGGCAAGTTAGAGAAGCTGAGCAGTTTCTACGACGCCTTTGATACGTTCCTTTTCACGCCCTCGACCACAGCTAAGCGTTATGGTGCGCAGATTCACGATGGAAGTGACTCTAAGCGCACGATGATTCTGGTGGTGATGGCGCTCGTACCGGCCTTGCTCTTCGGTATGTACAACGTGGGTTATCAGCACCTGTTGGCTACGGGACAATTGGCAGAAGGTCTGACCTGCGCCTTGTTCTGGAAGGCTTTTGCCTTCGGTCTGCTGGCCGTGCTGCCCCTCATCATCGTCAGCTATGCTGTCGGTCTGGGTATCGAATTTGTCGTGGCTCAGATTAAGAAAGAAGAGGTAGCAGAAGGATTCCTGGTAACCGGTTTTATTATTCCGCTTATCGTGCCCATCAATACTCCGTTGTGGATGGTAGGTGTGGCTACGGCTTTTGCGGTTATCTTTGCTAAAGAGGTCTTCGGCGGAACAGGTTATAATGTATTCAATGTAGCGTTGATTACGCGTGCGTTCCTGTTCTTCGCCTATCCAAGTCACATGACGGGTGACAGCGTCTTTGTACGCACCTCCGGAACATGGGGATGGGACGGTGGTCAGGCTGTAGTAGACGGCTTCTCGGGCGCAACGCCTCTGGGTCAGTTAGCTACATCGGCTGACGCCTCGTTACTGCCAATGGGCTTCTGGGACGCCATGAACGGTCTATATCCCGGCAGCGTAGGTGAGACTTGCGTATGGGCTATCCTATTGGGTGCCGGCCTGTTGATTTGCACAGGAGTGGCTTCATGGAAGACGATGTTGTCTATCGTAGCTACAGCGGCTGTGACGGCTGTGCTGTTCAATCGCTTTGGTCCCGAGACGGCTGTTGCCAACTATCCGTGGTATATGCAGCTGCTGAGCGGCGGTTTCCTGTTTGGTGCCGTATTTATGGCTACCGACCCGGTGACGAGTGCTCGTACGGAGTGCGGTAAGTGGATTTACGGAGCGTTGATTGGTTTCATGGTCATCGTTATCCGCGTCCTCAACCCGGGTTATCCCGAAGGTATGATGCTCGCCATCCTGCTCGGTAACGCCTTTGCGCCGCTTATCGACTGGTGCGTGGTGAATGCTAATATTAAACGTCGTATGAAAAGATAAGGAGGAACAGCTATGAAAACAGATTCTAATGTCTATACGATAGTTTATTCCACCGTGCTGGTGGTGATAGTAGCCGTTCTGTTGGCTGTTGTTAGTCAGGTGCTCAAACCCCGTCAGGAGGCCAATGCACGTCTGGACGTACAAAAGCAGATACTGACGGCGTTGAATGTGGACTTCACGAATGCTGACCCAGCCGCTATGTATGACGAGTTGGTGAAGGAAGAAACCATCCAAGGCGCTAATGGTGAGTTGCCTCTGTATGTAGCCACCATCGGTGAAGAGACCAAATATGTACTTCGCCTGAAAGGTCAAGGTCTTTGGGGCGGCATCTGGGGTTACATGGCCTTGAACGACGACCTGAACACCATCTACGGCATCAATTTCGGTCACGAGAGTGAGACGCCGGGTCTGGGAGGCGAGATAGTAACCAAGGACTTCCGCAGCCGTTTCTTCGGTAAGAAGATTAAGAACGCGGAAGGCGCTGTAGTATCCGTAGCCGTGCTGAAACAGGGTAAGATTGCCGAAGGTCGCGAACAGGTAGATGCTTGGGCCGGTGCCACCATTACCTCGACAGGCGTAGACGAGATGCTGAGCAAGAGTTTGAATGAATATGTTGAATTTTTAACTGCTAAGGAGGAGACGAATTATGGCACTGTCGCAGAAAACTAAAGAAGCCTTCTTAGGTCCTCTTAATGTCAATAACCCTGTATTGGTGCAGATTCTGGGTATCTGTTCGGCGCTGGCCGTAACGGTACAACTGAAGCCGGCACTGGTCATGGGTATCGCGGTGACGATTATCGTGGCTATGTCCAATGTTATCGTCTCGCTAATCCGTAATACTATACCTATGCGCGTGCGTATTATCGTGCAATTGGTCGTAGTAGCCACGTTGGTAACGCTGGTGAGCGAAGTACTCAAAGCCTTTGCATACGATGTAGCAATGCAATTGAGTGTTTATCTGGGTCTTATCATTACCAACTGTATTCTGATGGGTCGTCTGGAAGCGTTTGCTATGACCAATAACGTGGGCGACTCGTTCATGGACGGTCTGGGCAACGGTTTCGGTTATGCCTGGATATTGGTAGTAGTAGCATTCTTCCGTGAGTTGCTGGGTGCAGGCACGCTGTTAGGTTATCCTGTTCCCGGTTTCAAATGGCTCTTTGCCCACGGATACGAGAATTGCGGTATGATGCTTATGCCCGCCATGGCGCTTATTTTGGTAGGTTGCGTCATCTGGGTACATCGTTCACTTAATGATAAGGAGGCTAAATAATGGAACACGCTTTAAGTTTATTCATCCGCTCTATCTTTGCGGATAACATGATTTTCGCCTTCTTCCTGGGTATGTGTTCATACCTGGCTGTATCGAAGGATGTTAAGACCGCAGCAGGTCTGGGTGTAGCCGTTATCTTCGTTCAGACGATTACGCTGCCCGTCAACTACCTGCTGCAAACCCAAGTGCTTGATCGCCTGGGACTGCAATATCTAAGTTTTATCCTCTTCATAGCCGTCATTGCCGCTATCGTGCAACTGGTGGAGATGATTGTGGAGAAGTTCAGCCCGTCGCTCTATGCGAGTCTGGGTATCTTCCTGCCGCTGATTGCCGTTAACTGCGCCATCATGGGCGGTTCGCTGTTCATGCAGCAGCGCGTACTCCTGGATCCGGAGAATGTAAAAGCTATCTCCAATATCGGTGACGCTTTTGCCTTCGCTATCGGTTCAGGTATAGGATGGATGCTGGCTATCGTAGCGCTGGCCGGTATACGTGAGAAAATGGAGTATAACGATGTTCCGAAGCCCCTGCAAGGTATAGGTATTACCTTTATCACCGTAGGTCTGATGGCGCTTGCTTTCATGTGCTTCAGCGGACTGAATATCTAAGGAGGAACGACGATGGATATAACAGCAATTGTATATGCAGTAGTAGTATTCTTAGTAGTAATACTCCTGTTGGTCGTTATCCTGCTGGTAGCCAAGAGATATCTGGTGGCCTCAGGTAACGTCAAAGTAACCGTCAACGGCGATAAAGAGTTCTCTATCCCTGCCGGTGGTACCCTACTCTCGTCGATGGGCGAAGCAGGTGTGCACCTGCCCTCTGCTTGTGGCGGTAAGGGTAGTTGCGGACAATGTAAGTGCCAAGTGCTCGAAGGCGGCGGTGAAATCCTGCCTACCGAGACCGTGCATTTCAGCCGTAAGCAACAGAAAGACCACTGGCGCCTGGGATGCCAAGTGAAAGTGAAGAACGACCTCGAGCTTAAGATTGATGAGTCGGTACTCGGCGTTAAGGAATGGGAGTGCGAAGTCATCTCCAATAAGAACGTCGCTACCTTTATCAAGGAGTTCAAGGTGCAGCTGCCTCCGGGCGAGCACATGAACTTCGAGCCGGGTTCGTACGCACAGATCATCATCCCTGAGTACGATATCGACTACGACCGCGACATGGATAAATCCCTCATCGGCGACCTCTACCTGCCCGCTTGGCAGAAGTTCGGCCTGTTCAAACTCAAACAGAAGAACACCCAGGCTACCGTTCGTGCTTATTCCATGGCTAACTACCCCGACGAGGGCGATATCATCACCCTTACCGTGCGTATCGCGACGCCGCCGTTCAAACCCAAAGAGCAGTGCCCGAATGGTCCTGAGTTCATGGACGTTCCATGCGGAATCGCTTCTACCTATATCTTCTCACTCAAACCGGGCGATAAGGTACGCATGAGCGGTCCTTACGGCGAGTTCCGTCCTGTCTATGACAGCAAGAAGGAGATGATATGGGTCGGTGGTGGTGCCGGTATGGCTCCGCTGCGTGCGCAGATCATGCATATGTTGAAGACCCGCAACTGCCGCGACCGTCAGATGCACTATTTCTACGGCGCACGTGCAATCGACGAAGTCTTCTTCCTCGACGATTTCCTCGCATTGGAGAAGGAGTTCCCGAACTTCCATTTCCACTTGGCGCTGGATCGTCCGGACCCGAAGGCCGACCAACTCGGTATCAAGTACACCCCGGGCTTCATCGCTCCTGTCATGGGCGACACCTACCTCAAGCAGCATGATGCCCCCGAGGATGTCGAGTACTACCTCTGCGGACCTCCTATGATGGCCAAGACGGTATTGGATCTCCTCCACTCCCTTGGCGTGGACGATGCCGATATCCGATTTGATAATTTTGGGGGATAATTCTTCCTTTAATTGGAAGCGCACGCTAATCCGTGCGCTTCTTTTTTTTGTATAAGGCCGCGTCTGTTAGCCGCCTGTTTGTTCCCGAACCCACCACCCCTCTAACCCACCGTCCATCTCATCAAGAAAAAATTTGTCCTTCTCCTTGTTTATATATCGCGCATGCGCGCGGTGTTTACCTGCGGTGCTGATTCTATTTGGCTTTTAGGGGGTGTACCTATCGGTGACGGCAACGGGGAGCGCTTGGCTCCCCGTTTGCTAATTCTTCTTCACGCCCTGATACTCTTCCACGGTCTTCGTGGTAATCGTGGTCGTGGTTTTCGTGCTGTCGCCTACCTGCGTGTAGGTCGCGCTCGTGGTGATTGTGCGCCAAGCCTTGCAACTCGTCATGCCCGCGCACACCGCCATGCTAATAAGCATCGCTAATGCGAATAAAAGTTTTCTCATCTTTCTTTGCGTTTTTAGTTAGTAACTCTTTGATGATTTCTACACCTTTCGGTGTCATGAGGATGCACCCTTTCGAATGCTCGGGTATCGTCCCGCAATGTATCCGAATGCCGGATCTGCTTTTGACCCCGTCCACTAGCGGCATCATCTTCTTAAACCGCGGTGACCACGTCATTTTTAGTTCGTACTTGCCTTCAGGGATGATATACTCCGCATTCTCTAAGGTCGGTAATACATGCGCCGTACCGGTAATTGTCCCGCGTACAGCCTTGCCAATGCGACTAAGTCTCTTCAGGTGGATGGTTGCCATGCTTACTCTTCCATTTGTAAGTGTAGTCAATTCCGAACAACGCTCCCGCGAATGTCGCAACCTCGCCGAAGCCTACTAATAGGCTCTCGTGAATCTCGCCCTGCGGAGCGATAAACGCCCCGCAGAACAAGAGCACTAATCCGCCGATAGAAAGCACAGCCGCTGTAATCAGTTGGATGTTAGCTTTCATCGCCTACCTCCTTTCGTTACGGACGCGGGTGCTCCGAATCCCACTGCAGACCGCAGATGTACCAGTAGTACGCCTTCATGGTTTTCTTTCCACGCGGATTGTTCCGCTGAGCCAAGAAGTCCATTTGGTCTTGTGAGATGTACATCAGATTCTTGCGGCGATCATCTACCAATGCGGCGATGCCTTGGAACCGCTGACGTGCCCACATCGCCTCCGTGCTGTTCGACTTTGTGAAGTTCGACTCGTCACGCAGATAGATGCGGTTGCACGAATCACTCGTGGTCGCAGCCCTACGGTGCGTCGCAAGCAACATTCGACCATGTTTGTGCGGTGCTTTCTTGCCGCACTTGCACAATGCGCCGGATACATAGTCAATACCGGCTTGCCATGCTACTTTAGCCATAGTTTCAGTTTAGGTTTAATGGTTTAACAATTAGCCACCAATCAGGTCGCCGTTTGCATCGTACTGGTCGTTCAGCTTGTGCATCGCATAGCCGAACAACGAACCGTACTTGTTCTGAGCGTTATACCCTGCTACCAATTGGGTCTTCTGCTCGGAACTGCCTGCGAGAATAGCACGCACAGCCGCTTGCACTTTCGTGAAACGTGCTTTCGCTGCCGTCTGCGCTGCACTCGGCTCCTTCGTGGACGGGTTACACAACTTGCCGGTATACACCTTACCGGTTTTCTTGTTCGTGCGGAAGTACACATCGCTGTGCTCGCACACTTTCTTTTTCATGCTCTCAATAAGAGCCATAGGCTTAATCTCTGCCATAAAAATAGTTAAAGTTTAAGTTGTTAATAAAATGGTTAGCTTTGCGTTCTTGTTGTGGGGGGCCCCAGCGTAAACCGAACGCAGTGTTTGCGATGGGGAAAGCGTAGGGCAAGGCGTAGTGCTATACAAGGGTTGTACCCGTAGTCGCACGAGCCTTAGCCCAAGCGCTAACTCTCGCCGCTATTTCGGCGAGCATATTTCTCGATGAACTTCTCGCGTGCAGCCTTCCGTGCTGGCGTGTCCGTCCATTTCTTCGGACACCGCTGCACAATCTGCTGCCCTTTGTAAATTCGGAAGTAATATCCGTCTCTTTTCAGTGCCCCTCTCAGAGCATCTATAGGTATGATCAATTCTGCTTTCATAAATACAAAATTTTGTTCTCAAAATTCAGGGCTCCCGATGTAAACCAGCCTTAGCGTTTGCAGCGGGAAGAGCGTAGTGCAAAACGTAGCGTAATTGAGCGGCTTTGCTGCGAGTCACTGTCTTATACTGAAATAGGTTTACTCATAAAACTGATAAAAAGTGTCAAATTTTAAGATTTTAGTTTTATGAAGCGAACACTAAATCGTTATTCTCAATCGTTCAAACAACAAGTTTTGGATGAT
>Ga0256405_10003118_pt1 | contig 35353 bp, 20 predicted proteins | sample RumenRJG_02DNA_FD_189096 | JGI IMG/M metagenome (GOLD analysis project Ga0256405, IMG submission 189096) | Bovine rumen microbial communities from Lethbridge, Alberta, Canada - RJG_02 | ecosystem: Host-associated > Mammals > Digestive system > Stomach > Rumen | place: Canada: Alberta...
CTTCAAAGCGTTCCGTCCTTGACAATAGACGAAGTTCTTTCATCATCTTGAGCTGCTGGCCACGAAGATCTTCATACTGGGCGATCAATAAATCAAGTGTCTTCCTTCCGTAATCAGTCTCCAGATCCAAACGTTTCAACCATAGGACAAACTTATTGGTCCACGTACACCCTGGGCGTTGAAACTCTTCAGGAATATCAATTCCCAAATACCTTAGGTGAGCCTTAATCCTATTCTTATGGCGAGTCTGATCTTTCGTCAATGAGTCTCTCAATCTTATCAAAGAGCGTATCTCTGTCGCAAGACTGTCAGGAACATATATCCCTTTCAGTTCACCAGAACGTAAACTTCTGGCGAGCTTGCCACTATCTATAGCGTCAGTCTTCCTCAGCCTCTCACCAGCCATTGTTGGAACATCTGCAGGGTTCACAACTATGTTGTTTATCCCCAGATTGTGCAGTTCCCAGTGTATCCAGAAACCGCAGAAACCGGCCTCGTAGACCGAGTAATACTCCGCGTCCGGATAGGTGTTGGTCAGAAACTTGTTCAATGCAGCAGGGCTGGGATCCTGCGTGAACTTCTTTAAAACAGCCTGCTCTGACAGGACAGTTACCGACCAACTCCTTAGATGTACGTCTAATCCGACAAAAATCTTTTGACCTTTGAAGGAAAAAGGTTTACTTTGTGTACTCATAGCTACTGTGTTTTTGATTACATGTTGTGCTTTATAAATGTAGCCAAAAATATCAGTAGCTTTTATTTCATATGAAAAACTTCTCGGGGGTCTGCCAAGCGGCAGGGGCCGACACGCCCCTGAGAGCGTTCTTCATTTGGATTACAAACATAGTTACTTTATCGCTCACTTCGGTGGGCGATTATTCGTTATAGGAATTGAGGTTTGTTTGAAGCCAAAAAGACAAGAACAGAAATGCGAAATCAACTTGTTTCGTAAAAATCCGGGCTCTAAATGAAGTCGAAACCAAATAAATGTGTACCATTTTGGTACTTTATTTGAAAGTTTGTATATTGCGAACAAATAAAGAAAAAGCAATGGTAGTTGTAAGCAGTAGGGAATTCAGAGCCAATCAGCGGAAGTATTTCTCTTTGGCTAGAAATAATGATGTTGTTATTACATCAAGGTCCCATGGCAGCTATCGTCTTGTACCCATTTTAGAGGACGATACGGTCATCAGCCATGATGAATTGGATGCGAAGATCCGTCAAGGCATTGAGGACTATGCCCAAGGCAAAGTATTCAGAATGAACGAGGGGGAGAGTTCAGAAGATTATCTGAACAGGATGATTGAGGCGGAGTAGACATGTACCGAATAGTTTTTACTGAACAAGCCAGAAAAGACTTAAAGTTATTGCATAAGCAGGCTCCCCTCGCTGTGAGGAAACTGGCGCAGCTTCTTGATGAGTTGAAGGAACATCCCCGTACGGGAACTGGTCAGGTCGAGCCCTTAAAGGGTTATGATGGAACCGTTTATTCCAGGCGAATCACGAAAGAGCATCGACTGGTGTACAAAATATATGATGATGTTGTGGAAGTCTTGATTCTCTCCACATTTGGTCATTACAGGTAATCTATCGCTCACTTCGGTGGGCGATTATTCATATCAGTCTTTGTCTCATTTCAAAGAATGAGTAAATTTGTGGAGTAAAGATTTGGTATGAAGAAGCTGATAACCATAATAGCCGTTGCTGCATCGATACTGGTTTCCTGTATTGCACCGGAACGGAAGATTGAGAAAGCAGCCCGACTTGGCCGGCTCAGCGTTACCGATTTTGGTGCCAAAGGTGATGGCGTGACGGATGACACAAAAGCCATTCAGCGTGCAATAGATTATCTTGACAGCAGGGGCGGAGGGAAACTGTTCTTCCCATATACCAAAGCCGGTTACCTTCTCTCTTCTCCTGCAAAGGAATATGCATCCAACGGGAAGCTGGTCCGTGCCCAGCTGGTACTCCCTCCGGGAAGCTCCAACATCCAGTTTGAAGGTGAGATGCCATGTAAACTCCTTTATACCTACCAAGTCCGACCGCCTGAAAGTGTCAAACAAAACTTCACTCCTACGAAATTCGGGGATATGGGCATACCAAACACATGCCTGCATTCAACTTGGGATGCTCCTGAGGTCACAGATTCACTTGAAAGGCCATGGGCGGTGATTGCAGCACCGGAAGGAGACGGAGGTGACGGACGTTTCTCAAGGAGTATCTTTTCGATGAAGAATTTGGAAATCAGGGTACATCTCGATACTGGCAAAATGTATCCAAGCACTTCCGCAGCCTTCTTGAAAAATGTTTCCAGACTTATCATCGAAGATTCCCAGTTCTGTCTGGACGAGCAAGTCGGAGACACCGAATTGGGGAAATCTCTCCAGCCTAATCCCTGCCATACCATCGGCTTGCATGCTTCCGGGAACCAGAACGATGACCAGATTCTGAGGAATGTAGCTGTTCAAGGATTCCGATATGGTTTTGTATTGGGCGAACATATATTCGCCGACTATCTTTATGCCCACAACTGTGAGGAAGCTTTCGTCTTCCATGACGCGACACATTTGTCAACGATCGGACATATAGTGGCCCAACACAACCGTATCATCATTTCCACGACCCGTGGAAAGATGTTCGGAAACAATCCCGACAGAGTAAACCTGACTGTGGGCTTCCTGAACTTCGAGGGCGGCCAGACGGTACCAGCACCTCCGGATGTCTCTAAGCTGGTGTACGGAGTTTACGATCCGGACAACCGGCTGCACGGCTCCGTTCAATGGCATGAGCCCTGGGGCCTAGGTGTATTCCCTATCTGCGGAGCAGACAAGTTCCTTGTCAGTAAATACGAATGATGGAGGCTCACTTCGGTGGGCGATTATTGTATCTTGATTGTCATAGGGATTTCCAACCTTAATCCACCCCACTTGTCATCTACTGTGATGACTTGACCATCTACGGTCTGTCCTGAAGTGTAACCCATTTTGCGGAGAAGATCTCCATTCAGCCGCCATTCAAGATTCATAGGGTTCTGGGCGAGGATCTTATCCTTGTTCTTGTTGTCGAAGGCGACCCACTCGTCATTGACCTTGACTTCTGCACCTGGGATACTGAATAGGACACCGTTGTAGTAACCCTTTTCAAGAGAGACAGTTTCACCGGTCGAGATAGATTCCGGAAGATTCTGTGGAGTCAGGTATTTCTTGTACAAGCCGGCCGGGTTGATAAGCTGGAGCGGCTGGGTCTGTCCGTCAAGCCGGATATAATCCGTCAAGCAGGTGGAGCGGACCATGTCCAACAAATCAATGACATCCTTGGTCTCTGCAAACATTTGGAAGCAAAGGGACATCAAAGCAACATTTACGTAATTAGTAAAAGAAGTAGCATATTTCCCATGATTAGATAGGCCTCCCTCACCACTATAAGCATCTTCTTCAAAGTCGTGTTTTGGGAAAGCACGTCCAGCAAACAATACTTTATCATGAAAACCTACCGGGAACCGACTACAAGAGATTGTTTCACCTGATAGATCAGAATCTCCCGCAGCATTGGTTGCAAAAGTTACTAAGAGGGCTTTGTTAACCAGATCATCACTTGCTCCATTGGCCAATGATTGTAAAGAGTAAAGACCATCTTTCCTCCTGCTTCTGATACAGATTTTAAAACATGCCATAATTGTTTGTGTTTAAATGTTTTACGTTGTAAACACAAACCGGGATTACTGTAAACATATTGTAAACAAGCTAGCTTTTTGACAGTTTCTGACCCTATAAAAGCATAAAAAAGAAGGAGTCTGCCATAAAGACAAACTCCTTCTAGTCAATTGATTAAGCTTTTAAGCCCTAAATCATGAACTTATTTGCTCTGCTCGATGGCGGCCTGTGCGGCGGCGAGGCGGGCGATGGGGACGCGGAACGGTGAGCAGGAGACATAGTCGACTCCGATCTTGTTGAAGAAACGGATCGAATCAGGATCTCCACCATGCTCTCCGCAGACTCCGCACTTGAGGTCGGGCCTCTTGGAACGGCCGCCCTGGATGCCGAACTCAACCAGCTTGCCGACACTCTTGGTGTCGATGGTCTGGAACGGATCGGAATCGAGTATCTTGTTGCCGAGGTAGTCGCCCATGAAGGTGCCGACATCGTCACGTGAGAAACCGAATGTCATCTGGGTGAGGTCGTTGGTACCGAATGAGAAGAACTCGGCTGCACGGGCCATACGGTCTGCAGTCAGGGCTGCACGAGGAATCTCGATCATGGTTCCGAACTTGTAGTCTATGTTCTGGATCTTTATTCCCTCGACCTGTGCCTTGACGCGGTCACAGATGGCTTTCTGGAAGCTGAGCTCACGAGCTGAGATGGTCACAGGGATCATGATTTCAGGCATGGGGTTATAGCCTTCAAGCAGAAGCTCGGCAGTGGCCTCGAAGATTGCTTTGTACTGTGTCTCGGCGATGAGCGGGAAGCTCACATGGAGACGTACTCCACGGTGGCCCATCATAGGGTTGACCTCGTGCAGGGCTTCACCCCTCTTCTCGATTTCCTCGACAGAGACGCCAAGTTCGCGGGCGATCTCCTTCTTCTTCTCCTCCGTCTTGGGAACGAACTCGTGGAGAGGCGGGTCGAGAAGGCGGAATACAACCGGCTTGCCATCCATGATCTTCATGGTGCTCTTGACAGCGGCCTTCATGTAAGGCTCGAGGTCAGCGAGGGCAGCCTTGCGCTCTACGTCAGTGTCGCAGAGGATCATCTTGCGAAGCTTGGAAAGAGGTTTCTCGGAATGGGCACCATAGAACATGTGCTCGATGCGGAAAAGTCCGATTCCTTCTGCTCCATAGCTGAGAGCCTTTGCAGCGTCCTCAGGAGTGTCGGCGTTGGTCCTGATGCCGAGGCGGCGGAACTTGTCGACAATCGACATGAACCTCTTGAACAGAGGATTCTCGGAGGCGTCCATGGTCTCGATCTTCGTACCGTAGACAAGACCCTTTGATCCATTGAGGCTGAGCCAGTCTCCCTCCTTGAAAGTCTGTTTGTCATCGAAGGTGACGGTCTTCTCCTCAAGGTTGATCTTCATAGCCTCGCAACCGACGATGCAGCACTTGCCCCATCCACGGGCAACAAGGGCTGCATGGGATGTCATTCCACCGCGGGTGGTAAGGATACCTGCAGCTGCACGCATTCCCTCGATGTCCTCGGGAGAAGTCTCTTCACGGATAAGGATAGCTTTCATGCCGTTTGCAGCGGCTTCCATTGCTGCCTCGGAAGTGAAGACGATCTGTCCTACCGAACCACCCGGAGAAGCGGGCAGACCCACTGCGAGAACCTTTGCCTTCTTCTCTGATGAAGGGTCGAGGATAGGGTGCAGAATCTCGTCGAGCTGAGAAGGGGAAACCCTCATTACAGCTGTCTTTTCGTCAATCATCTTCTCTTCAACCATGTCCATCGCCATCTGAAGGGCAGCAAGACCGGTACGCTTTCCGATCCTGCACTGGAGCATCCAAAGATGTCCTTCCTGGATGGTGAACTCGATGTCCTGCATGTCGCGGAAATGCTTCTCAAGCTTCAGACGGATTCCGTCCAGCTCCTTATAGACTTCCGGCATGGCAGTCTCGAGGGACTCGAGATCCTTGTTCTTTTCGGTCTTGGTGGCCTCATTGAGAGGGTTCGGTGTACGTATTCCGGCGACCACATCCTCGCCCTGGGCGTTGATGAGCCACTCTCCGTAGAATTTGTTGTCTCCGTTGGCAGGGTTGCGGGAGAAAGCGACTCCTGTAGCTGAGGTGTTGCCCATGTTTCCGAACACCATTGACTGGACGTTCACAGCGGTTCCCCAGTCATCAGGAATCTTTTCGATCCTGCGGTAAGCGATGGCCCTCTTTCCGTTCCATGACTTGAAGACTCCACCGATGGAACCCCAGAGCTGCTCTCTGGCAGTGTCGGGGAAGTCTACGCCAAGAACTTCCTTGACTTTGACCTTGAACTTCTCGCAAAGGTCCTTGAGTTCGTCGGCAGTGATCTCTGTGTCGGACTTGTAGCCCTTCTTTTCCTTGAGCTCCATCATCATCCTGTCAAGCTGCTGGCGGATTCCCTGTCCATCGGCAGGCTCGATGCCTTCTGCCTTCTCCATGACGACGTCGGAGTACATCATGATGAGGCGCCTGTATGCGTCATAGACGAATCTGGGGTTTCCGGTTTTCTGGATCATTCCCGGAAGTGTTGCGGAGCAGAGACCGATGTTCAGGATGGTGTCCATCATGCCAGGCATGGAACTCCTTGCCCCGGAACGGCAACTGACGAGCAGGGGATCGGAAGGATCTCCGAATTTCTTGCCCATGATGGTCTCAGTGGCCTTCATGGCTTCTGCAACCTCCTTCTTGAGATCTTCAGTATAGCCTCCGCCAAGTGAATAGTATTCGGCGCAGCATTCTGTCGTGATAGTGAAACCTGCCGGAACCGGCATGCCGAGCTTGCTCATCTCTGCAAGGTTGGCACCCTTGCCGCCCAGCAACTCTCTCATATGTCCATCGCCCTCGGCTGTCTTTCCGCCGAAACGATAGACCCTTTTCTTCTTGTCGAACATAGTTGATTTATAGATAGATTATTAATTGACAGACTGCAAATTTACTAAAATTGTTTTGTTATAGCAACTTCGATGCGATGTCGGAGAGTTCGCTCCTCTCACCGATGCGCAGGAATATGTGTTCGAACAGTCTCTGGCCTTCCATTTTTTCACCGAGATGCGTCAGACCGTTGGACCATTGGTCGAGGTAAGGCTGGTCGATTTGGAAGATATCTCCCGTAAACACCATCTTTGTCCCTTCACCGGCCCTTGTGATTATGGTTTTGACCTCGTTGGGTGTAAGGTTCTGGGCCTCGTCACAGATAAGGAAAACCTTACCCAGGCTGCGTCCCCTGATGTAGGCAAGGGGTGAGATCAGCAGTTTCTCTTCCTTCAGCATGGCTTCAATCTTCAAGGCCTCCTTGCTGGTGGACTTGAACTGCCCCTTGATGACATTGAGATTGTCCATGAGCGGCTGGATGAAGGGGCTCATCTTGGCCTTCTGGTCGCCCGGCAGGAACCCGATCTCCTGGTTGCCGAGCACTACGGTCGGCCTGGTGAGAATGATCTGGTCATAGTCCCTGGCCTGTTCAAGTGCGGAAGCGAGGGCGATGAGGGTCTTTCCCGTACCTGCACCTCCGGTCATGGAAACCAGTTGGATCTCCGGGTTCAGACAGGCATCGAAAGCGAACTTCTGTTCGTCGTTCCTGGGCCTGATGCCGTAGGCATGCCTGCTCTTGACGAGGACCACCTTGTCGCGGGTGTCATCGAACCTGGCACAGATTATCTCCTTGCCGTTGCGGATCTTGTAGAGCTGGTTCGGCCTCGGGCGTTTCTTGCTGATCGCGCTCCACGGAATCGCTGTCTCCGGTCCATAGGCGATCTCCTGGATGTCTTCGGGGGCCAGGTCGTCGAGTATCTGGACTTCCTTGTTGGAATTTTCGATCTTTTCCTCTTCAACCCTGTCGGTCATGTAATCCTGTACTTCCATTCCGGCCGCCTTGGACTTCATCCTCAGGTTTATGTCCTTCGTCACCAGGGCGACGAAGCGTCCCGGATTGTTGTCCCGGACCCAGATCGCCGTGGACAGGATCCTGTGGTCAGGGATGTCGTCATGGAACAGATCCTTCATGCCTTCCGGGAAAGGATGGTTCGGCTCGATCTTGATGTTGCCCAACCCTTTGGCAATCTGTACGCCGTTTTTCCCGAAGGATCTTCCCTCGGTGATCCTGTCTATGTCGCGCATGAAGCCCCTGGCATTGTAAGCCAGCTGGTCATTGCCTTTCTTGAACTTGTCGAGTTCCTCGATCACGGCGATGGGGATCACCAGATCGTTGTCCTTGAATTTCCTTATAGCCTTGAAATCGTGCAGGATGATATTCGTGTCCAATACGAAGATCTTCGGCTTCCTGTTTACTTGCCCCGTCGAAGGGACCCTAGTGTATCTAGCCATATTATTAATTATGTTCAATCTTCTCCTTCAAGGGCCTGGCTGCCCAGCAGAGACTGCAGGATGTCTGAAATCCCTCCGCCCCTTCCGGTCTTGACCTTGACTGTCCCGGATCCCGGGGCAGGGTGGCCTACCGGGTAGTAAGCGATGTCCTGCAGTAAGAATTCGGCATCGGCATAGTCGTAGTCGATGTCCTTTATCTGGATGAGGACTCCGGGGACTTCCGAGAACAGTACCCTGATGCTGTCGTCCTCGTCATAGGCATTCATTATCCCACTGATGTCGATGGTCGCCCCGACACCTTCCTGACACATTGAATTCAGGGCGGGGAGGAGGCCTCCGTCACCGACAGTGACTCCTGAAAGCACTACCTTGTCCTCTACGAATTCCCTTATGATCTCAAAACAATCTATGAAATAGTCACCGTCTCCCGTCTCCGGAGCAGTGTCTCCATTCTGGCCCATGATGCCGCACAGAAGGGAATTGCCCAGACGGAATTCACAAGTGTCGAACGGTATGAAGATCAGCCAGCTTTCCGGATCGGCCACCAACTTGTCAGGAACGGCCCTTTTCCTTCCGATCACCGGGTGCGGGCTGCCGAAAGGAGCGTTCCCCGGGAGGTCGATTTCGTCCTCGGGATCGAGTTCATCGTCGGGACCATCAATCTTGTCGGCAGTGGCTACCTTGAAAGAAACCTGGCAGCACTTTTCACTTTCTGAGAATGAATATGAGTGGAGGCATATCCCAAGGGAATCGATGTAGTCGGCCGCAGCTTCCACCGAAGAATAGAAAGCCGCCATGTTCCCGATCTGTCTGGGATTCCAACGCCATTTGGCCAGAAGGGTCAAGTCGCTGAGGCGGAAATGCCCCTTCATCCACATCGCATCCAGCAGAGCCCTTGCTATCCTGCTCCTGGTGAACTCCTCCGGGAAAGCGGCAGGGCAGTTCCTCGGCTGGCCGAGCAAAGGAACAAGTCGGGTCAGATAGTCATGAACGTCCTGGCTCTCGAACTTTACCGATGCCGGAGACGGGTCGGTACTTTCGTCCACTATGGGCTTGAATTCCTCATAACCTTCACCCTGGATTTCCTGCTCAAGGCATCCGTCCAGGATGTCCGCAGGAGTGAAACGCCTGGGTATCCCGTCGATGATGTACTCTGAATGCAGTGCTGAGGTTTTTTCTTTCATTCCGTTAGAATATGTCTGTAAATTTAAGTATTTTTGAATTGAGTTCAAAAACTGTACGGAAGCTCAAATGGATAATTATTCGGAAGAAGCCTACCTCAGAAAGGTAGAATCGATATTTACCAGGTATCCTTCAGTCCAGAAGGTCCCTTTTGGCGAGGCCTACAAACCTGGTCTGGATCACATGCAAAGGTTCTCCGCCGCTCTTGGTGATCCGCACTTGAAGTACAGGACAATCCATGTCGCCGGGACCAACGGGAAGGGATCGACAGCGTCGATGCTTGCCTCCGTCCTGTCAGCTGCAGGTCTCAAGACCGGCCTCTACACCTCCCCGCACATCGAGGATTTCCGGGAACGGGCCAGGATCCTTTCAGGCGGCCAGTACTCCCTTGTCCCCAAGGAATATGTCTACGACTTCCTCTGCCGCTGCGAAGGCGTCATGGAAGAGTTGTCCCTCTCCTTTTTTGAGATTACTACCGGCTTGGCATTCAAGTGGTTCGCCGACCAGGATGTGGACGTCGCAGTGATCGAAGTAGGCCTGGGAGGACGGCTCGACAGTACGAACATCATAACTCCTGACCTTTCCGTTGTCACAAGCATCGCCCTTGATCATTGTGCCCTTCTTGGAAACACCCTTGGGGAAATCGCGAGGGAGAAGGCAGGGATTTTCAAGAAAGGAGTCCCGGCTCTTGCTGGAGAGTATCTTCCTGAGACACGACCTGTTTTCGAAGAGGTAGCAGGGGAGGTCGGAGCTTCCCTGACTTTTGCCCAGGATGCCGAACCTTCGCTGCAACGTCTTTCCGGGGAAATCCTTGAAAGGATGGACTTGCGGGGAAAGTACCAGTCCAAGAACCTCAGGACGGTGCTTTCTGCGATTGACATCCTGAAAAGGGATCCCTATTATTCAAATCTTTATGATGAGGAAAAGGTTGCGGATGCAATTATCCATACCGCCCATCTCTCCGGCTTTCACGGTCGTTGGGAGAGACTTTCCGAGGATCCGGTCATCATTGCGGACATAGGCCACAATCCTGCTGCGCTGAAGGAAAATTTCGCCCAGCTTGATGAAATTATGTCCGTCGGGGACTATTCTTCCCTGATCATAGTTTACGCCGTAATGGCTGACAAGGACTTCCGTGGTATTATGCCATTGATGCCGGAAGATGCCACCTACATATTCACCAATCCGGCGACCAGCCGTGCACTTCCGGAAAAGGAACTGACGGACATTTTCAGGAACTATTACCTGGAACGCGGGAAACCCGTGGACAGGATCCATGACGCACCATCGGTGCGGGAAGCTGTCCTGATGGCCCTGGACCTTGCAAAAAACACCAAAGCACTCATTTACCTTGGAGGCAGTACCTACCTGGTTTCAGAAGCGGTAGGGATTTTGCATGATCTGCCAGGTGATTGAATATCGCCATGAAAAACAAGTTGATACTTTCCCTCATTGCGGTCGCGGCCATCTGTGCTGCGGCCCTTTCATCGCAAGCATACATGAAGACAGACAAGAACCAGTCCCCGGACAGCAACGGCCATGTCCTTACTTCCCTTTGGAAGGCATATTATGCGGCGCAGAAGGCCGATCTGCCCAAGCAGATGGTCAGTTCCCTTGAATCGATCACCAAGGAGGCCAAGGCCAGAAGGCTCCATTGGGACTTCTACGATGCCGCGGTCAAGAAGGTCGATGCGGAGTCTTCCCGCAATTGGAAGGCACGCCAAGAACTCCGTACAAAACTCGCAGCCGAGATTGAGGATTATGCAGAACCGATAGTTACATATTCTTACAGAAGGGATCAGGAAGGTGGCTCCCTGACTGATTATGCCATCACCAACAGGGCCCGTCTTCAGGCTGGACGCAACAAGTGGTTCTATTCAAGGACCATGGGACAGATGAACGACCTCCTGAATACTTTCATCAAAGATGATTATGAATATGCCCTATGGTCTGAGCGTTTCTGGGGAGGAGGGTCCTCGAAGGCTGCTGCCGCACTGGAGGATTGCCTGGGCGATGCCTATCCCAATGCGGCCTGGCTGGAGTTCTGCTCCCTCAATGAAAAGAGATGGGACGGCAGGGAGAAGGATGTCAAGGCCTTCATAGACAAGTATTCAGGCAAAGCCATGAGCCTTTTCGGCAAGTCGCTGCTTTTCCAGGACCGTTTCAATAAGTTGTCAATAGAAGAAGCGGGAGAGGATGAATTCAAGGCCCTTTATGCCGATCTCAAGGCTGCAGAAAAGGAGAGGAAGTCCTATACCTCGGGGATTGATGCCAAGATTGCGGAGACTGTCCATGATTTCAAATACCAGTTGGAGAACCTTGAGAGGAAGGAGGTGTCAGTTTCTTTCGATGATGGAAAGATAGTTGTTGCCTTGAGGAATCTCGATAAGGTAGAGGTGAGTATGGAACCTGATGCCAAGGGGGCGCAGCCTCTTTTCAAGAAGACTGTTGCCAATCCTGCGAAACGGTTCCACGTGCTTGACACAGTGAAACTTGACATCCCAGGATGCGATGATGGTGACTACTTGGTCAGGGCCAGGAACGGAAAGGTAGAGGACGTGGCCGCTTATTCACCGAAGAGGCTTTCCATTGCTGTAAGGGAAGATTCAGAGGGGTGGAAGTTCTATGTCACCGACTATCTTTCAGGAGAGCCTTGCGAGCAAGTCGATCTAAGACTATCATTGTCCGGGAATACTTCCGTTGAGGAGAAAGGAGTACGGGTGGATGGCTTCACAAAACTTCCGGATCGAATAGCTTCAGCCTTGAAGGGCGATGCTTACTACACCATTGAGGCATCCTGTAAAGGAGCAGACGGCTTTTTACGCAAGACCAGGCCTCAGACGCTCCGGAACGTTCAAGTGCAGACCGATGATGACGTAGAAGGTCTTTACTGCAATATATTCACTGACAAGGGGGCCTACAATCCAGGGGAGACCGTGAAATTCAAGGCCGTCCTTTACGGAGGCGACATCAACACCAGCCTGCATTCTTTCAAGGCTGGCGAAAAGGTAGTTGCCAGGCTTTACGGAGCCGAAGGAAAGGAGGCAGGGAGGCTGGACCTTCAGACCAATGATTTCGGATCGGTCGCTGGAGAATTCCTGCTTCCTGAAGGCGAGAGGAACGGCCGTTTCCGTCTGGAAATAGGCGTAGGGGAGCGTCGTCTTGCTTCGAGGACCATTCTGGTGGATGAATTCATCCTCCCGACCTATGACCTTGTTTTCGAGGATGTTGACAGCCTGTATTTTATGGGTGACGAGATTGAGGTGAAAGGCAGCATCAAGAGTTACAGCGGTCATCCGCTGGATGCGGCCCGCCTCTCCTATGAAGTGGACGGCCGGGGAAGGCGGATCGGTTCCGGGGAAGTCGGGATTGATGGGACAGGTTCCTTCTCTATCAGGTTCAAGACCGTTGAGGACACATGGTGGTACAATGTCACGGTGAAAGTAAAGGATGCTACAGGGGAGACCAAAGAATTCTCGCGTTCAGTCTATGTCCTTGACCATTTCAATATCGGCCTTTCCCTCGAGAATGCAGCGAGTGGAGAAGTGCGTCTTGAAGGCGATTCTTATGGGCCCGGAGCGAGGCTCTTTTCGGAAGAATCCGCCAGGGTCCGTTTCCAGGTGATCAACAGCGAGGGCAAGGAAGTACCGCTCGTCGTCAATTATGAATTAAAAGATGGCGCAGGAAAGGTTGTTACCACTGGCAGTGCAATTTCCGGAGAGGTCAAGGAACTGTCCGTTTCTGGCTCAGGCTTGTTCACCCTCTCTGCTACCGCTTCAGCAAAGTCTTCTGCGGGGAAAGAAATCTCTTCGAAGCAGGAGATGAAGATCCTGAGGGTGGGCCCGAGTGACAAAGTCCTGAAGGCCAGGGTGGAGAACTTCTTCCTGCTTACAGGGCAGTGCGCTGACGGTGCGCTTAAGGACGGCGAGATGGTTTCATTGAAGATGGGCGCCGGTGACGGTCCTGTCTGGGCTGTCGTTGAACTGTTCGGAGACAGAAGGCAGCTCCTTGAAAGACGCCTGGTCCACCTGGATGGGAAGGCAGGCGAGGATGGCTCCATAGAGGACATGGCTTTTGAATATAAGAGCGAATATCCTGACGCCCTCTTCCTGTCGGTCTTCTATTTCAGGAACGGGAAGAGCTTCACTTTCTCAAGGGAATTCCGCCGCGAGAAGGAAGAATTGACTCTGCCATTGGAATTCTCCTCTTTCGAGGACAAGACCCTTCCCGGGAAGGAGTATTCATTCACCATCAAGTCCCGTCCTGGTACGGAGGCTGTCGTGGCAGTCTTTGACAAGAGTTCCGAAACTGTATTCCCGAACAGGTGGAATGTCGTAAGGCTCGTAGATTCCGGAGCCATAGGTATCTACTATCAGAGTCAGGCAGGAGGGATTTTCGGCGACATGATGGTCCGGGGCCTTGGTTCATCGCGCAAGGGAATAATGTTCAAGACCCGTTCCGCAGGAGCCGTAGAAGAGGCTTATGCAATGAATTCTATGGTGGCTATGGCCGCTCCGGAGTCTGCCATGATGGACATGGCTGACGATATGGGCATGCCGCAGGAAGTGACAGCCGAGGAAGCTGATGCTGTTGAGGAAGTCACTCTCAGGTCTGATTTCGCTACCTCCCTTGCCTTCGAACCCTTCCTCAGGACCGGAGAGGACGGAACAGCTGAGTTGAGGTTCAAGACTTCGGACAAGCTTTCTACCTTTATCGTCCAGGTCTATGCCCACACTCCTGACATGCTCAATTCCACAATACGTGAAGAGATGACTGTCTCAGTGCCTGTCAAGGTCAGTGTGGTTGAGCCGAAGTATCTTTACAAAGGGGACAGGTTCGTGCTCCACGCTACGGTCTCCAGCGCATCTGATTCACCAGTGACTGGAACCGTTGTGCTGCAGGCCTATCATTCCTCCGATTACCAGGGTGTCAAGCCCTTTGCTTCATATTCAAAGAAGGTTACCGTTCCTGCAGGCGCCACCGTTCCGGTCCAATTCGAGATCAATCCGAAGGATTTCGATGAGCTGGGCCTCAAGCTAGTCTTTGCTGACAAGGGAAAGACATTCTCAGACGGAGTGTTCGTTTCTCTCCCTGTCCTGGAAGCTGAGCAGACGCTCACCGAATCCCATTCTGCGGTCCTGCTTGACGGGATGGACAAGAATGCCCTTCTGCGCAGGCTCCAGTCTGAGTTTACGGGCACTACTTCCAAGGGAGCAGAGTACAAGGAGGTCGACATAAGGCAGATGCTCCTGGATGCCATTCCTTCCAAGGTCGAACCTTCAGGGAAAGACGTGCTATCCCTGACCGAAGCCTACTATGTCCGTAAGGTGGCTGCGAAGCTCGGGGCCGTCCTTGAAACTGTCATGACTGATGAAGAACTGGTCAGGAATATCCTTGCCTGCAGGAATGCAGACGGCGGCTTTGCCTGGTTCCAGGGCATGAAATCATCTCCAGTGATCACGGCAGTCGTATTGGAGCGTTTCGCCAAGCTTCGCGATGCCTCCCTTGGCGGGACGGAATTCGACACGGCTCCTTCGGTTGTCTATCTCGACCGCAACCAGTTCATACATGGCGAGTCATGGCCGTATTGGTGCGGCTGGCTCTCAACTGCCCAGTACACCTATGTGCGATCAATGTATTCCTCGGTCTCCTTCGATGTTTCGAGGGAAACCAAGAGTGAGCAGAGCGAGTATTCCAAGAACTTCAAGGAGTTCAAGAAATATATCAAGGACTATCTCGTACCTTCCTCAAAGGATGGCCGCGGACTGAACGGCCAGATCCTCTCAAAGGCCCGCCGGATCAAGACTTTGGCTAACCTGGTCAATAATGAAGGCGGCCCTGCCCTGGCTTCTGCATGGGGAGTCAAGTTCAACGCAGATTCCAAGATGCGCTCTTCGATTGCAGCCGACGTCGCCTCCCTTTATGAATATGCTGTCGAGCATCGTGACGGGGGCTGGTACTATCCCAATGCCGTGATGCCTTGGCGCGGCCTTCTCGAGAGTGAACTCTATGCACATTCCCTCCTTTGCGACTTGCTGTCATCTTCCCTCCCGGTCCCTGAACCTTCCGAAGGGCGCCGCATCGCGGATGGTATCCGGATCTGGATCATGCTCCAGAAAGAGACCCAGCAGTGGGCTGACGACCCGGCTTATGTAGATGCCATCAACTCGGTACTCTCAGGAGGTGAAGATGTCCTGTCCACTCGCGTAGTTCTACTTACCAAGACTTACCGTTCTCCTTTCTCGAGGATAGTTTCAGCCGGCAACGGCTTCACTATCGAGAGGCATTTCTACAAGGAGGTACTTGGCGAGGATTCCAAGATCGGCAGGATCGAGATCTATCCCGGGATGCAGCTCAGAGTAGGTGACAAGGTCATCTGCGAGTATAAGGTCTGGAACCAGGAAAACCGTAGTTTCGTAAAACTGACGGCTCCCCGGGAGGCCGCCTTCAGGCCCGTGAACCAGCTTTCCGGCCATGTCGGATGGTGGGCAAGGCCCGTGGGTGGAACCTATTCGGTCACTCCTCAAGGTTACCGCAATGTCAAGTCCGACAGGACGGAGTATTTCTTCGACGTCTATCCCGAAGAGAACACCACCGTGACAGAAGAATTCTTCATCACCCAGGAAGGATCCTTCGCCGCTCCAGCCGTCACGGTAGAATCCTTGTACGCTCCCCATTACCGTGCAAACGATAAATTTGGCGGTCGGCTTGATGTAAAGGAATAAGATTTATTTTGTGGAATTGAAAATCTGTAGTATTTTTGCATTCCCCTTCCGAGGGGAATAATTCTGGAAGCATAGCTCAGCTGGTTCAGAGCACCTGCCTTACAAGCAGGGGGTCACTGGTTCGAATCCAGTTGTTTCCACAAAGCTAAGTTACAGATTTTTAATTAATTATCCTTGGAATTCGGTAAAGAATTTCCAAGGATAATTGTTTTGTTGTTTATGCTAAATCGCTTATTTTGAGCCACTTCCTCGTTTAATTCAGTTAGAGATAGTAGTTAGTCTGATACAGCACGGACTGACAGGCCGTAGAGCCTGAAATCAGGACCGAGGTCGATTATCTTTTTCCTGGTCCGCGGGTTAACGAGGAATCCGAGATCATACGCCCCGTCACTGTTCTCGTAACTCAATGTCGAAGACCAATAATAGCCACCATTGCCTGTCATGGTAGGCTTGTTCCCCTCATAGCCTCCGGAGGCTGGAAGGAATATGCTGTTCCCAAGGTAGCCTTTGATTTTGCTGGTGACCTTGAATCCCGGAACTCCATTTATCTTCTTCCACCTCCATACGAATTTGCTGTTGTCTATCAAGCGATTCCATTCTTGGGCCGTAGGTGTCCTCCATGAGCCGCCCCAATTAACAACAGCTGCGTCATCTTCGTGAGTTAAGGATGTCAATTCGTCTCCGGTGAATTCGAAGCTGGTTGAATCGGTCGAGGACTTTTGATACCATATCCCTTCTGTCATTCCGTCCTTGATTGTATATTTCGTAATGGAACTCCACTCTCCCTTCCCTTTTTCCATCCATTTGTAGGTCTCCCACCGATAGTCATCCTTCGTAGATGTCTCACCCCAGGAATAATAATCGCCGGCTTCTTGAGGAACGCTCGCACCGACATTGCAAGTTGCCCATTTCAGTCCGTCTCCCATCTCGACATATTCATGACCATTGATCTCATTGATAATGGATCTTTCAGGAGATGTAAATGCTACGCAAGACAATAAAGCCAACGTTATTGCAATTGTTGTTTTCATCTCATTAAAGAGTATAAGTGATAGAAAATAGTATTTCGCGTCCGCGGAGGGCGTAATCGTAGGAGAACGTGTCCAGGCCGGTGAAAATAGAATAGGCGTAATTCCTGGTGTCAAAGATGTTGTGGACCAGGAGCTTATAACGGACCTTATTCTTGTTCCATTCGATTCCGGCCTGGCCGAGGGCCATATTCTTGAACAGGTCTCCGGCAATCTGTGTACGAATAAAATCCGTGTCGAAATACACCCTTAAGGCTGTTACGGGGAATACCGACAGAGTCCCTGCATGTGTCTGGGTGACAAAAGCGGTTCGGTTCCCCAGGTAGGAGCTTCCATTCCTGCTCCAGTAACCTTTGTAGGAAAGAGATATCCATTTCCATGGTGCAGTGCTGGCTTCCCAATTGAGACGCATGTTGTCACCCTTGTAGTTGATGGCACGGCCCTGCTGGGTGATGGAGTTCCGGTTACTGCCGGCCCGGATTCCAACCATAAGCTTGGTGGAGGTCTGCTGGAATCGTTTGGATAGACTCCCGGATAAGGTCAGTCCGTCGGAACTGACAGGCTCGGGGATACTGGTGATCCATATCTGATCTGTTTCAACCATCTGGGAACTCCTGAGGTTAGTCTTGTTTCTGGACGCCGTGATATCGGAGTGAAAGAACCAGAGTTCAATAGGACGTTTCCAGTCATAGGCAAGCGAAATCCTGCTGTTCCTCCCGTCCCGCAGAATTCCAGGATTCTGCCGTATGCTGCGGTAAGAGGACATGACAGGAGCCCTGAGAAAATCCATGATGTCGCCGACGGTCCGTCTGGATGAAGCTGTAAGCCTGAATTGTGAACGCGCCGTAGCTGTCCAGTCGAGAGATAGATTCGGGTCCAGGATGGGAAGTAAGCGTTTGTCGATGTTGCCGGTGAAACGGTCGCGGACAGAGAGCCCCTTTCCGCCCAAATCGACTCTTAAATCAATTTGCAGTTGCTTGGAAGGGGACCTCCATCGCAGAAGAGGAGAAAACAATATGGCACCATTAAAACCAGTCAGGCTACCTTGGGTCTTGATGTCCCCAAAAACCAAGGTATTGCCAATCCTGTCGTAATCGATTGTGGCGTTCAGAGGCAAATCAAGGGTCAGCCGTCGCCAGTCGTGTGCAGTGCTGATTCTTTGGTCGACTTTCAGGTTGTGGCTGAAGCCGTCTTGCTGGCCTGCCAAGCCGAGGCCGGCAAAGCTGTACTGAACAGAAGGCGATGACGTCCATGCAATAGTATTATTGAAATAGATGCGCCGGTCCCCTATGAGTTTCCTCCAGTCGAGACTGTTCTGAAGCCTTATGGCACGGATGCTGGATCTTTGGTCCAAGAGATTGTCGTCACGCATGGTGGCCATGGTGTTAGTGACAAAATTTGCTGTCGCTCTGAACCGTTCGTTGAGGTAGCGTTCAGCAGAGTTGAGTTGGTAGTCAAGTCCGATGGAAGGAACGTGTAATTTACTTGACGGGTTGAAAACCTCTTTGAGAGTCACGACATTATCACCAGCATAGTAGTCGCTCCGGGTTGAATAGTCATAAGTGCCGTAGCTGTAAGCGTAATGGCTGTTCAGCCTTAGCCTTACATCATCTGACTGCTTATGTGAGGCGTCCAGGCTGACATAGGCATCCATCGGGCGCAGATAGTACCTGGCATCGAGTGGTGCAGAGGAGCCGGACACTGATCCGGCAAGAGTCGAGGCCTTCCCTGAAATCTGGTTTGAGGAGAAATAGTCAGAGGTCTCGCTTTGAGCAAATTGGGCGTCATTGCCTAATTTGGCTGCGAGAATAGCCTGATCCTTGCCCCCGAATCGCATTAGCGAGCCGCCGATGCGGCCTAGGAACCCTTCAGAACCCCAGCCGGCCCTGGCTTCACTGCTGCCAGTCGGCTTGATCCTGGCTTCCTTGTTCAGTTTTATATTCATGGCCACCTCGTTGGTCCGGCCCGTATTGCGCTCCATCTTGACACTATGGTGATTGTCCAGGATCTCGACCTGGTCGACCATTTTCGCCGAAATGCCTCGTGTGGCGAGGGTATACTTTCCTCCCAGTATGTCCACCCCGTCTATGTAGAAATGGCTGATCGCCCTTCCTTGGTATGAAATCCTTCCGCTCTCGTCGACTTCTATTCCAGGGATACGCTTCATGGCATCTTCCAAAGAGTAGTCCTCCCGAGCCGCAAGTGCAGGCAGCCAGAATGAAAGTGTGTCTCCTCTTAGTTTGACAACCGGTGCAGTGACTGTGACTTCCTTGAGGGTTTCGCTCCGTTCCCTAAGGATGACATCAAGGTTCCGGCTCCTAAAAGTGGTCGGAACTTCCAGTTTCTCGAAAGTCAGGTGATTGAATATGACTGTCGCAGTGTCTCCGCCTGCCTGGACATTAAGACGGTAGCGGCCATCCTTCCCGGTTGTCCCATAACTGAGAGTCTTGCCCTGTTGTTGCAGCGAGACCACGACGCCGGCTATAGCAACTCCTTCCTCGTCGCGCACGCTGCCCTGGATGACAATCTGGGCTGAGAGAGCGTACGAGGCAAGCAAAAGAATCAACAGGGAGACGGCCTTGCGCATTGTCTATTCAAGCTCGAGAGGGATCCATGTGTGATTGGTCATGCGAACGGTCACACGGCCATTAACCTTGATTGTGCCACCGTTATCATTCTTGAAGACGGAAATGCTGGTGATGCTCTCTGTCGGAATATTGTTAAGCGAATTGCCTCCGGAGGCATTCTTGCGCTGGATGAAGCGATCACGCTGGGTCTTGTCACGTCCGGCGTCTTGGACACGTACAATTGGGCAGGCTGCCTTGCGCAGTGCAGTGGCTGTGAAATGGTGGATTCCTTCAGCATCCTGGGCCTCCATGATAAGGCCCGGCAGACCGCCGAGTTTCCAAGGACCGGCGTTGGAGGGGATACTCGGTGCGAACCAGACGGTCCACTCACGGCCGCCGTAACTGGTCTTCGCCTCCTGGCAAGGATAGCCGCAGATCTCTTTCTGGCCGTCCCCGAAAGTCCACCCATGCGCCATATTCTCTGAATATGTGAACGTCCCGGGAACCAGGACATCGTCGACGGTCATGGAACCTTCCGGCCAGTTCTGGAAGATTACTGGGTCGAAGTAGAAAGCGCTGCGGTCTATATCGTTATTTGCTTTGGCAATCGAATCTTCCGGAGCTCCGGCGTTGGCAAGAGAGTCCACTCTATACGCGAGATAGTCAAGGAAACGAGCCTGCTCGGTACCGAACTGCAGGATGGTCGAGTAGGTGTCGCTGACAGTATTTTCCTGACCTTCCGGTGTTTCGGCTTGACCGCTCCTTACCGTGATTGTTGAGCCCTCGGAACTGGCAGATAATTGGCCGATGACCTTCGTCTTGACGCGGTACTCGTAGATAACTTCATATAGGGCGTCACCAATCCTTTCGTACCCAGACACCTTGGCTTTCTCCGTCTGCCTGGGCTTGGCAGAGACTATTACGTGCTCCTGGGCGTCAACGCTGATAGAGGCCGACATGAATAATATAGCGCACGCGATTATTGATAAATACCTGACCATATTGTAAAATAAATGTTATTCGTTGTTCAAATAAATATCAATCGTGCCTCCACCCTTCCCGTCCTTCTTGACGGAGACTGACTTGATCTTGTGTGGATCAATCTCATCCATGCGCCCTTTGTCGAACTCTTTTCCGTCCACTCGCAAGATTATGTTATCGTTGTCTCCGACGATGATGTACGGTCTGCCTTGGCCGATCTGAAACTCCCATCGTGCGTTCATGGCCAGACCTAAACAAACCAAAGGAATCAGAACCAGCACTCTTGATGCCCGCCTGCTTCTGGACGGCCTACGGAGCATCATGTCAATTCTGCCCTTGAGGTCACTTTGATTGAAATTATTGACTACTGAATATCCGGTATCAGACATGGACTTCTGCACAAGCAACAATTGGTATTCTCTGGGGTCGAACCCTTTGTCCAGCACCGCCTTGTCAGCCTCATATTCATGGATTGCAGCCAGTTGTCGGCGGAGGAGCCAAATGGCTGGATTGAACCATTGGAGAATCAAGCAGAGATCCAGGAAAAGCAGGTCCAAGGAGTGATGGAGCGCCGAATGGGCAGCCTCGTGGCAATAGACTGGACTGTTATTTAATCCAGTCATCTCGGCTGAGAGGAAGTCCTCACGTCTTAAGAATATATATCCCATCCAACTGGAGGGAGACAGATGATCCTTTTCACAGTGAGGATCGATAATCACTACCGTGTTACCGTCAGGTTGGGAATATTTCTCACCCTCTTTGATCATCTTGCTGACCCGGTAGAAAGCGATGAACAGCCTGATCAGAGTAGCGATTGCTCCAATGAGGAAGATCCCGAAAAGGACTATAATCCACCAATCCATACCGGTCGCGTGAGTCCATAGATAATTCGGTTTATAGGAAGTTCGCGCTGAGTTGATCGTTATGTTGACAGTAATTATGCAGAGAGGCAGCAGGAAGGAAATGACCACACCGGAGAGCAAGACAATCCTGTTCAAACGATGAAAAGTCTCACGGCTGAGCAGGAGTCGGAAGAATAGGTAGAAGACTATAAGTGCAGCGGCAACCTTGGCCGTGTAGATCAGATAGGCTAGCATGGCTACGCTCCTTTTTCAATGCGTTCTATCAGTTCCTTGAGCTCTTCGAGCGATATCCTGTCTTCTTTTACCAGCGAGTGGATTACGTCGAGATAAGAGTTGTTGAAGAAATCTTCTATGGTCCCAGAAATGGTCTTGCGTCCGTATTCCTGCTCGGAAATGTTTGGCGAGTAACGATAGGCGTTGCCCAGCAGGTCACGCTTGAGGAAACCGTCCAGCTCCAATGTCCGGACTTGTGAAGCCAGTGTGTTAAATGAAGGCCTGGGATCAGGGTAGCTGTTCAGCAGGTCCCTAATGAACAAAGGGCCCTGTCTCCAGAAGTGATCCATGATTATCCGCTCTTTCTTTGTAAGTCTGCGCATATTCTACTATTTAGGATGCTGTCCTTGCGAAGGTAAGAAAAGAATCCGACACATCCTAATTTTTTTCGGACTTCTCTTGAAATTACTTCGGAGAAAAAAGGGCTGACCCATTCCGGATCAGCCCTTTTAGGATATTCAGTACCGTGAGAATGCTATTCAGCTGTAGGGAAAATCGTGACGCGTAGTGTGGTGCTGCCGTAGGGGACGAGGTCGATGTACTCAACCTTGCCTTCAGTCTTGAAGGTCTCCGGAAGAGCAGGCGTGAAGCGGTTCTCCTTGAGAGTCCAGCCCTTGACTCCGGTGACAGGCACGCGGATCTTGAGCGGAACTGTCTCCAGATCGAACGGGAAGCCCTGAGCTCCTGTCTTCTCTACCTTCAGATCCTTCAGGCCATCCTTGACTAGTGCATAGTTCCATTTTCCTGCAGGGGTCATGGACCAGCTCTTGAAATCAGGATTGGCGGAAACCTTTCCAGCAAGATTCTCGTAGATGGCAGGATCCTCCTCGACGTTGGCGGGGATGGCATAGGAATAGACCACCGGGCCTCTTTGGACTGAAGAACCGGTCACAGGGTTGTCTACAATCTCGATCTCCATGGGGAGGTCAACTTTGTAGGTGTCTCCTGTCTTCCATTGCTTGCTGACTGTCTTGAATCCGGTTTCCTGGCCCTTGACCCATCCGGGGATGCGGTAGGTGAAGTCCATGTCGATAGCCTTGGCGTAAGGCTTTCCGTTCTTGAAGAAACTGAACTCGAAGCAGACCTGCTCCTCGAAAGGATAGGCGGTCTTCTCCTCGATTTTAACGGTGATGCCCTTGCCGAGATCATATTCAACGGAAGAAGGTCCGTAAAGGGCGGCCACGGGCTGGCCCTTACGGTCTTTCATCCACATGCGGGCGACGTAGTTCGGGAAATAACGGTGCAGGTTGCCGATGCAGCATTCGGTCTCGTGGATCGGACGGTACTGCATCCAGGTCAGGCCGTATTTGAAGGCATTGTGGTTAGAATTGCCGGTGGCGATGAACTGGTTGGGGCAGGAGAAGTACTGCATGGTCTTGAAGTCCTTCGTTATGGCTCCGAAACCGCCGTTGAAGATTCCTTTCTCTATCCTGTCAGCCCACTGGCCGTCGCCGGTGACCATCAGGTAATAACCCATGGTCCAGGTGTAGTCGGAGATGTCACAGGTCTCATGGCTCGCAAGGGGATCGTTGCCAGCAAGGGCTTCAGAAGATGAGTTGATGCCGTCGATCAGCATGTTCGGGGCCTCCATCTTCTCTTCTGCGTGAAGGGCTGCCTGGAGATATTTCTCCTCACCTGTATAGGCGTAAAGCAGGAGAGGGACCTTCAGGAGTTCGTTCATGGTGACTCCGTGCATATGGAATTCACTGTCGTCCAGCGCAGTTTCCTGGGTCATGTTGGATTCACCCCTTTCCCAGGCGTTGACTGCCAGGTCCAGGAGAGCCTGGTTGCCGGTAAGTGCGTAGGTCCAGAGTATTCCTTCAACGTTGATAACGTAGCGGTCCTGTGCCAGTTCGTCCAATGAATATGAGAGGTAGTTCTTCTCAAGTGCTTCGGGGATCCTGGGGTCGCCGGTGGCCTCATAGTAGGCCTGGACTGCACGGAAGAACACGGCGAAAGGCCATGCCATGGAGCCGGTCTCAGGACCGAGACGTCCTTCGGAACGGTCAGCCATGAGGATCCTGGCCTGCTTTGCCATACGCTCCTTCATGCGGGCCTGCATCTGCTCGAAACGCTTCTGCGCTTCGGGATCAGCCGACACCTGGGCGTCGAAACTCCTGGGACGGCGGCCACGCTGAAGCTGTTGCATGGCTTCTTCTTCTGTCATTCCGGCTTTGGCCGGGAGTGGATGGGCGAGTACATATTCTATATTCTCCTGCCAGGTGTCCAGGAATTTCTGGTCATCCAGCAGGAAGCCAAGACGGGTGATACCGTCGAGATAGTAGGCGGTCTGTTCAAAACGCCACCAGTCTGCTCCGCGGGATTCGGAATCACGCTTGAGTTCACCGGCCCAAAGGACAGTGTTGAACGGATAGGCCATGGCCTCGGGATGACCCGCCAGACCGTCACGCTGACGTTCGAGGATCTCCTTCAGCCAGCCTTCAGGCTGGATCTTGTCTATCATGCCTTCAGCGAAGACGGCATGGGGGGCAACAGGTACGCTTGTGGTCGTCTGCTTGGCACAGCCTGCAAGCAGGAGCAGCCCGGCCAGTATTACGATGCTCTTTTTCATTGATTTCTATTTTTTTGTCCTATTTTCTCTTTGCAGGGCGCTTGTAACCGTCATTGGTAGCCCTGGTGGCCATCTTGTTGATCCTGTCCTGAGTGGCAGGGTGGTCGGAGAACAGGTCGGATACCGAAGTGCCGGAAGCTGCCTGAGTCCCGGATGAAGAGCCTCCTGTCGACATGTTCAGGAGCTCCTCGAAGGCCATTGCCATAGCCCAAGGATTCTTGCCGTGATCCACCAGGAACTGGTAACCATAGTCATCGGCCTGGCTTTCCTGTTTCCTGGAGAACTTGGCGCTGAGGAGAGCCTCTCCTATGTCTCCAAGCTGGGAGGCTGTCAAAACGGCAACCGCTCCGCCTGTCGAGACAACGGCATCCCTGATTGCAGAGTTCCTGAGAGCTGTCTGGAACTGCTTCTTGGAATGCTTCAGTGCTACGTGGCCGATCTCATGTCCTACTACTCCGAGAACCTCGTCGTCTGTCATCCTGTCTAGGAGACCGGTGTAGATCCTGACGCTTCCGTCTGCGCAGGCGAATGCGTTGACATCGTTGGTCTGGTAGACCTTGAAGTTAAGGGGAACATTGTCAACTGAAGTGATGCCCTTTGTAAGGTTGCGGACCCTCTTTACGTAGGCATTGCTCTCGGGGAGCACGGTGTTCTGTGCGTCCAACTGCTTGATGTACTGACCTACGTAAGCCTGGATCTGCTCGTCGGAAAGGGTCGCCGCCTGGGCTATCTTGGCTCCGCTGGACAGAAGGTATGCTGCATTGAACTGTTCGCTGCAAGAGACAGTCATCATCGCAGCTGCAAGGATGATAATAAACTTTTTCATCTTTATAGTTTTAACTGTCACAAATATAATTAATTTGCTCAAAACACAAAAACCCCGCCACACAGTCTCTGCGGAGCGGGGAGGTGTCTTGTTAAGTAAGATGAATTCTCTTGAATTCTGAAAACTTATAACTTATAACCAACTAAAACTACTAACAAGAACGATGGTTTTGCTACATAAATTGTGCCTAACTCACGAAGAATGAGACGGAAACGGAATTCCCTTTCTCGTCCATTGCTGTGACAACGTGTTTCCCGGGCTCAGGCTTCAGGTTCATCTGATGTATGAACCTCGTCTGTCCGGCATACTCGCTGTCAAGGTGCCAGTAGACAATGGTTCCGGGATCCCTGTGTGCTAGATTGAAAGTCACCCCGGCTATCGATCCGTCAAGCTGTCGCGGTATGTGGATCGTCGCTCCTGGCTCCGGATAGATGAATTCCATAAGGGCGCTGCCTTCCATGTTTTTTGGAATATATGGCTTATACTCCGGATGGTGCTGGCGGTAGTACCATTCCATCGAAGGCGGGAGTATGAAAGTCCTTTCTCCTTCGATGGTCTTGTGATATGGACATGGATTGCTTTTCATAGCCTTCCTGGGTAGCATGAGTGTGTCCAGGTGGTTACAGTCCTTGCCTGCAAGATGTCCTGATTCATGGCAAACCTCTGCAGTGATCCCGTCGCTGTAGACGGGCTCCTTGAACCATCCGTCGGCTGCATAGGCATTCTCCTGTCCGGAGGGCTGGAGCAGATTGAATATTCCGAACATCACGGGACCTGCTGTCCTGGCTCCGGTAAGTCCTGGTACACCCTGCCCACGGGCGTTCCCGGCCCAGACCCCTACAGCGTAGTCGGAAGTTATCCCCACAGCCCAGGCATCCCTGAAGCCATAGCTGGTGCCTGTCTTCCATGCGACCTTCCTGACTGAACTTATAAGCTGCCAGTCGATTTCATCGGGCCTGTTGACTTCTTTCAGGGCATCAAAGGTGTACCATAGGGCACACTTGTCCTTGAGAGGGAAGTCAGGGATGAAATTCTGATACGAGGCGGACATCCGTGAATATATCCCAGTTATGTCCAGCAAGGTGCCTTCTCCTCCGCCGAGGATGAGTGAAAGACCGTAATGTGAAGCGCTTTTGGGCATGGTCGTAATTCCGCATTTTCTCAGGATGTCCAGGAATTTCGGGACTCCGAATCTTCTGAGCATGTGGACTGACGGCACATTCAGGGACCTTGCAAGGGCTTCAGATGCCGGAACCGCACCTTCGAACTGCCTGTTGAAATTCTGCGGAGAGAATCCGTTGATGTTGACCGGGATGTCCGGCAGAAGGGTATAGGGAAGGATTTCTCCTTCCTGAAGCAAAGAGCAGTACAAGATAGGTTTCAGGATGCTTCCTGTACTTCTCGGAGAACGGGGGATGTCGACATCGCTTCCTGGCCTCTTCCTTTCTGGATTGGCGTTGCCGACATAGGAAAGGATCTCTCCGCTGTGCACATCCAGTACAACTGCACACAGGTCTTCTATCCCTCTTTGGGAAAACTCGTCGTTCCATTGGTCGCAGACAGCCTGGACCTTTCTTTGAAGGTGAACGTCCAAGTTTGTACGTACCCTTGTCCCAGGAGATTGTTTCACATAGTGTTCTACCAGGTGGTATGCATCCTGGGGAAGCGCCATGGGCTCAGACGGCAGAGGTTCTTCACAGGCAAGCTCCAGGTCCAGGGAGTCGAGATAACCTTTTTCATGGAGTATCTCTAGGAGCCTGTTCCTCTTTTGCAAGAGCTTGACCCTGTTCTTGCCGGGATGGATGTCGGCAGGAGAATTAGGCAGGACGGCCAGGGTCGCCGCTTCTCCCCAGGAAAGCTCTGCCGGAGGCCTTCCGAAATAGCGCCAGGAAGCTGCTTCAAGCCCCACTACGTTCCCACCGAAAGGGGCATGCGAAGCATACATGCCGATGATCTCTTCCTTCGAGCTTCTCAACTCGAGACGGGTGGCGAGGATGGCTTCGATCAATTTCTGGCGGAGATTCCGGTCCTTGCCCCTCGACATCCTGATTACCTGCATGGTAATCGTGCTACCTCCGCTTGTGACATGGCCTGCCTTGATGTTACCTATGGCAGCCCTGATTATGGCAAGAGGATTGACACCATGGTGGAACAGGAACCACCGGTCCTCGAACATGATCAGGGCGGTACTGAACTTTTCGGGAACGCTGTCTGACGGTGGGAACCGCCATTGCTGGTCGGATGCGATCCTGGCTCCGAGGAGTTCACCATTGCGGTCTTCCACAACTGTGGAGTAGGGAGTTCCTTTGAATATATTCCTTGGAAGGCAGAAGAGGTACAAGAGCAGAAGGGCGGCCGTCAAGCCGCCCATGATTCTTTCAAGTGTCTTCTTGCTTCCCGGCATCGCTTATTTGGAAACGGTTGCAGTTCCGGAGGCAGTGTTTGCACTGATCCTGGCGTCATACATTGCCTCGCACCTGACCGGAGGGAGGCTGAACTGTCCAGCATAGGCAGCGCGCATCTTGACCTTGAAGGTCTTTGCTGTGCCCTTGGGAAGGTCGAAATGCCAGATCACACGGTCGTCACGGATGTCGCGGTAGTCATAGGTCACCCCACCTGCATCGCTTCCGAAGAGCCTGTCATTGAATATCTCCCATCCAGAAGGAATGATCTCTGAGAGGGCCAGGTGGGTGTAGTCCTTTATCCCGCTGGAATTTCCTACCGTGATGCTGACCGTAAAGTCTGTTCCCTGGGGAATATCCGTGGGGGTGATGGCCTTGCCTTCTTCGGAGATGTAGCTGACATTCAGGCTCAGTCCATTGGAACTGGCTTCTGACCTGACTCCGTGCGCAGGAATGGATGAAGTGACCAGTGTGGCATGTATCGCCCCGTCCGAAGTGTTCTTGATCCTGGCTCCTCCAGCCTTCGAGTCAAGGTTCACCGTGCTTACAGATTTGACGCTGTTCACCTGCATGGAATTATCTCCTTGGATCACTTCTGCCGAGAGTACTCCGGTGTTGACCTTCCCTGCCAGGGTGTTCATCGCCTTTGTGATGAAAGCTGTTTCCTGGGTCGTGTACCAGTCTCCAGCCATGGCATTTGCAACTTCATGGGCAAGGTCCAAAGACTCTGGTATCATGTCTGCCAGGGCACAAGCCTCGAGAGCGATAGCCCTGTCCCTGTCAGGAGAGCCATAAGTCCTTCCAGGGTCTTCTTGCTCGGACAGGTCTGTCTTGAGTGAGGTGAGCATCTCCTTCGCAATGTTCTTCTTTCCAGCCAGTGAATATGCAGAAGCAAGCATCCAGGTAGCCTGACGTGAAAGGTTTCCACCTTCTTTCATCCTGTTCATGGCTCCGCTTTCGGGCTCACCCTTCAGTGCAAGGGTATAGAGCCTGTAGGCCTGTTCCAGGTCACGGAGCCTGCCGCTGTCAGTGTTGCGATAGCTCTGGATGTTCTTCTTCTGGTAGCGAGACCAGCTCGCAAGGACACCCTTACTGACGCTGAAGCCATTCTGTGATGCCATGACCATGAACTGACCTGCCATTGAACTCACCCAATTGTCGGCATCGGAAGCTCCTGGCCAGTAGCCGAAGCCTCCGTCCCCCAGCTGCCTGAGGAACAATTGCTGCAGGAGTTCAGGGATAAGCTTGTCCGCCTCTATCTTTTTCTCTTCCGGAAGCATATCCCTTATCGAGAGCAGGCTTATTCCCCTTGCTGCAATCTGCTCACTGCAATTGAAACCATAATCCTTCATGTAGTTGAAGACTCCCTCGTAGTTCATCGAGGGGAAGCTGGCGAGCTCCAGTGTCGCCCACTGCCCGTTTCCGGATTCGAAAGGAGCAAAGCCCACGTGCTTTGTCTCTCCCTTCCCTACAGTTATCCTGGTCACTTCCACGGTAGGTGGAATCGGATTCCTTACCTGGATAGATATAGTCTGGCTGGCTTTCTGGCCGTTGCCTTCTGCAAGTACGGTTACCTTTGCCGTCCCTTCTCCTACTGCCTCCAGGGCAAAGTCGACAAGCTTGTCTCCTGGCTCGGGGAATGACAACGTAGTCCTGCCTTCGCCTTGAACCTTTAAAGGACCTTCAACCTTGACGCTCACATTGGCTGACTTGACAGAACCTTCAAGAGCGAACACGTTGACAGGCAGGGTGACTTTCTCACCAGTCCCAAGGACCCTGGGGAGTGTAGGAACCACCATCAGGGGCGATCTGACGGGGACTGTCTTCTCGGCGTTGCCGTAGACGGGTCCATGGGCTGCTACGACCATCACCCTGACGCTTCCGACGTACATCGGAAGCTTGATCTTGTGGGTTGCCGCGCCAGTGGCGAGCGTGAACGGGCCGAGGAACTTGACTACAGGGTTGAAACGGTTGTCCTTCTTCGCTCCCAGGACCAGTTCTTCGTCACCTCCGATGCTGAACATAGGAGAGAATCGTCCGCTGTAGGCTCCGATAACATAGTCATAAAGATCCCATGTCCTTACTCCGAGAGCTTCTCTCTCGTACATCGCCTTCCAAGGATCAGGGGTCTTGAAGGCCGTAAGGTCGAGAAGACCTTCGTCCACGATGGCTAGGGTATATGTCATCGGCTTTCCACCCTTTTCCTTGATCTTAACCTTGAACTCCTCCTCGGGGCGCAGCACGTCCGGCATCTCAATGACAGGGACGAGGTGTGAATCCTTGTTCTCGACACTGATCGGACGTACACCGTAGAGCCTTATCGGAAGATCGTTGTCTGCCTTGTCATGCGGCTGAACGAGCGAAATGTGGATGTAGAAATTGGGTGCCATTTCTTCCGTGACCTTGAATGTGTAGGTCACGTCTCCTTCGCCGGAAGTCTTGACCCATTCGCGGGAGATGACTTCCCTTGAATTCTCAAGCGACACCAGCGCCTGTCCTTTTGATGCAGCCGGGATGTAGACCTTAACCTTCTCTCCGACTTCGTAACTGTCCTTGTCCGTGGTGAAAGACAGCATCGTAAGTCCGTCAGGATCCGATTTGGCCGACCTCCCCCTGTAGGCAGGCCAGTCAACATAGAAGATATCCCCGGCCAGATGCCCGCTGTCGTTGTCCTTGACAATCACCAGATATCGGCCCCAGTCCGGATAGTCGACCCTGAAAGGAATCGTGCAGGACGCCTTCCCGGACAGTAGTTCCCCGGTTGAGAGCGGTTCTGCGGACGGACTGTTGACGTAGGAATCCAGACTTTCTTCCCGGCTTTCCCACCACCAGCTCCATTTCATCTTGTAGACTGCATAGGACAGGTTGTCTCCCGAAACCGCCTTCCCGTCCTTGTCCACTACCGCGATCTCGATCTTGTAGTCCTTGTCTGTTTCGAGGAAACGGCTGTCTCCTTCAGTAGGGACCTTCACACCGACATAAGCCTTGTAAGGGGAGTAGGGAACTGTCATGGCGCTGAAGCTGAGATCCCCTCCCGGCTCCTGTACAGAGGACACTATGTCTGCCACCAGCATGCCTGGAGCATCTTCTGCAGGCGGAAGTTCAACATTTACTTCAGCCTTGCCATCCTTGCCCAGGCGGGTGTCCACCAAATTATGTTCGCTTCTGGAGAACTCCGAGAGGGGAGTCCGGAAGCTGTAGCCCTCATAACCTTTGAAAGTGGAAGGACCGGTCCTTAGAGTCATGTCCACCTTTGCAGCCAGTCCTGAAGCTGCAGGACCGGTCAGCCAGTTTGAAGATATTCCCAGGGGAATCTTCGAACCACCTTCCAGGGTGCCGTCCAGGTTGAGGTTGATTTTCAACCTGTTGGGTTTGATGCTCTCGATCTTGAGGTTCTTGGCGAAGGTAGCTCCTCCTATCTTGAAATAGGCAGTCCAGTCACCGGTAGGATCTTCCGGCTTTGTCGGGATGTCAAAGAGATAGAATCCGTCTTTCCCGTTGCCGTTGATCATCTTGGAATAGAATCTGGACTCTGGAGTGTAGAGTTCCATGACAGCCGGGTGCTTGTCCGGAATCCTGCCCTCCTTGTCCTCAAGAAGCAAGGTCACGTGCAGGGTGTCTCCGGGACGCCAGACCCCGCGTTCGCCGTAGATGAAAGCCTTCAGGCCTTTTTCCAACTTTTTCCCACCGACATCGAAGCGGCTGAGTGATTTTTCATCCCCGTCAGTGACTTTGAGGTAGCTCGTAGCACCTCCGCGTTTGGCCACGATGGCGAAAGGCCTGCCGGAAAGGCTTATTTCTGCCATTCCGTCAGTTCCGGTCTTGGCATAACCTATTTCGCCAAGCTGGTAGCTGTAGACATAGAGTTCTGAATTGAACACTGGTTCTGCAGTGAGGATGTCGCTGACACTTACCCACAGTTTGTCCCCGCCAGAGTATTTTGCGATGACACCCAGATTGGAATTCAGCAAGTTGACGGAAGGAAAACGGTAGTCCTCCATGTAATAGGAGGGTTTGAGGGGATTGTCGCGGTCTTCCCAGTTGTACTGGCTCCAGTCATGGTAGTAGCCTTCGTAGAAATAGGGATTCGGCTTGTCCCACTCCCTGTCATCTTCTTCGGTGATCTCCACTGAGGAGATGTCTACAAGTTCTCCGGCCGGAGTACCGCTCTTGAAACCTACGGTCTTGCCGTACACTGAATATTCCTGCTTGAAGGACAATATGATCCGGTAGATGGCGCCGGCTTCTTGTTTGAACAGTCCGGATAGATCGACACTGTAGTCCTGCCATTTGTGGAGATTTTTGGAAGGATTCGAGTCGAGGCGGATGCTCCTGCGGTAGACCAGGCGGCCGCTCCTCCTGAGCGAATTGCTGCCGTCGAGGTCATTGTCCTGCAGGAACATCAGGACATTGTCCTCGTAGATCTGGATGATGCTGATGTCCACCGCCTTAAGATTGACGGCCTTGAAAGGGAGGATGAGCTCCTTCGAATTGGGAAGGATGCTTCCGGTAAGAGGAATTTCCACCGCCGGTTTCTCTTCTGCCGGAGCGAATGATTTTGAATATTCCTCAGCGAGCCTTGTGCCCTTGAAGTCCTTTACCGCATCGGAGATTTTCAAGGTGACAGTCCCGTCTTCGGGGCTTTCGTAGAAGATCTTCACCCTGGCATCTTCAGCCTGGATGTAAAAACGGGTGACGCCTTCCAGCGTGAACAGACCGGTGTAGTCATCCAGATCGGCCAGCGGATTGGAGAAATAGATGTTGATGTAAGGATCGTCGGACAGGACCCTTTCTGCATCCATAACCCTGAATCCTTCTGTCGAGGGGATCGTCACCTCCAATTTAGAGTCTGTCACAAAGCCGGTGTTGGCAGCCTTCATCCAGACTTTCAGGATGTTATCCTTGTCGGTACGGGTCAGGTTTATGATGTCGAAATGGTAAAGAAGCTGGTCATTCCCTTCGGTCACAGACAGTTCGGCAGAATTGTCAGGATAGCTGAAATCCAGCATTTCCCGTACCTTCTCAGCAGGAAGCTCTTCGGTGAGGGAGATCGAACCGCTGATGCTGGCCTTGGTCGGTGAAGCCGCGGTCATGGAAATGTCGTCTAGAGACAGGACTGCCTCCTTGATCGCCACCAGGAAGCTGAACTGGAATTTCCTGAATTTCCTTGCTGCAACCTTCTGGATCTTATCAAGCTGGAGCTTTCCGGTGTAGGACTGCCCGCTTTTCAAAGCCCCTGTCTCCGGTATGAATTCTATGATGTTGGTGGTGAGCCACCTTGTCGTTCCTTTCACAGGAGGAGAGAAGGTAAGGATTCCGTCTTTGATGTCGGCACCGGGAGTGGCTTCAGGAATGTCTGAAGCAAGTTCAATCCTGATAGTTGACTTGTCGGAAATGATACCGCCGGTGTACGCCTTGATAAAGGTGGCAAACTCGGTGCTCTGACCCTTGCTTTTGCCGTAGCGGCTGCATGAGGGTGCCAGTAGCATCAATGCCAGGGTGGCCAGAGTGGCGGAAATGATGGTGATATGTCTTTTCATAATGATCATCTTTAAAAATCAGTTCAAATATAACCATAGTTTGTTTTATTGGCAAGTCATGCGTCTCCTCGTCTGCCAGTGACAAATTGTCAGTCGGCTTCCGGTGGCACACCCTTTGATTTTACATGGTTGCCTCCGGGAATTCCGGAGCCAGACGTTAAAAACAACAAATTAATAATTAATATCATGATTAGACCATTGGCAGACAGAGTCTTGATCGAGCCTAAGGAGGCCGAGACAAAGACAGCATCAGGACTTTACATTCCGGACACAGCAAAGGAAAAACCCCAGCAGGGCAAGGTAATCGCCGTAGGACCCGGCAAGAAGGATGAACCTATGGAGGTTAAAGTCGGTGAAGAAGTCCTTTATGGAAAATATGCCGGCACCGAGGTTTCTGTCGAAGACAAGAAATACCTCATCGTGAAGCAGTCAGACATTCTGGCAATTCTTTAATATATTAATAAGGAGATATTATCATGGCAAAAGAGATAAAATTCAATGTTGATGTCCGTTCAAAGATGAAGGAAGGAGCGGACGCTCTTGCAGATGCAGTAAAGGTGACTCTCGGCCCCAAGGGACGCAATGTGGTCATCGACAAGAAATTCGGTGCTCCCCAGGTGACCAAGGACGGTGTGACCGTCGCAAAGGAGGTCGAGCTTGAGGACAGGTATTCGAACATGGGTGCCCAGATGGTGAAGGAAGTAGCTTCCAAGACCAACGAGCAGGCCGGTGACGGTACCACCACCGCTACAGTCCTTGCACAGGCTATTATCAACGTTGGCCTGAAGAATGTCACTGCCGGCGCCAATCCGATGGACCTCAAGAGGGGTATCGACAAGGCTGTCGCAGCTGTCGTCAAGGATCTCAAGAAGCAGAGCAAGAAGGTCGGCAGCGACTATTCCAAGATCGAGCAGGTAGGTACTGTTTCCGCCAATAACGACAGCACCATCGGCAAGCTGATCGCTGATGCCATGTCAAAGGTCAAGGGTGACGGTGTCATCACAGTCGAGGAAGCAAAAGGCACTGAGACCGAGGTCAAGGTGGTCGAAGGAATGCAGTTCGACAGGGGTTACATCTCTCCTTATTTCATGACCAACCCTGACAAGATGGAGACAGTCCTTGATGACTGCTCACTGCTTATCTGCGACAAGAAGATCTCCACGATGAAGGACCTTCTTCCTATCCTCGAGCCCATCGCACGTGAAGGCAGGGCCCTGCTGATCATCGCAGAAGATGTCGATGGCGAAGCTCTCACCACTCTCGTTGTCAACAAGCTCCGTGGTACCCTCAAGATCGCTGCCGTCAAGGCTCCTGGTTTCGGCGACCGCCGCAAGGAAATGCTTCAGGACATCGCTACCCTTACAGGTGCAATCGTAGTGTCCGAAGAAAGGGGATTCACCCTCGAGAACACCACCCCTGACATGCTTGGAAGGGCTGAGAAGGTCACCATCACCAAGGACAGCACTACCATCGTCGGTGGAGCAGGTGTCAAGGAAGACATAGCTGACAGGGTCGCCCAGATCCGCAAGCAGCTCGAAACCACCACTTCCGATTATGACAAGGAGAAACTGCAGGAAAGGCTTGGCAAACTCGCCGGCGGTGTCGCAGTCCTCTATGTGGGTGCAGGTTCCGAGATTGAGATGAAGGAGAAGAAGGACAGGGTAGAGGATGCTCTCAACGCTACGCGTGCAGCTGTCGAGGAAGGCTATCTCCCTGGTGGCGGTGTAGCTTACATCCGTGCAGCCGAGGCTCTCAAGAACCTCAAGGGCGAGAATGAGGATGAGACCACAGGTATCCACATCATTGCCCGTGCAATCGAGGAGCCTCTCCGTCAGATTGCCCAGAATGCTGGTGTTGAAGGAAGTGTGATCATCCAGAAGATCCGCGAGAACAAGGGTGATTTCGGTTACAATGCCCGTACTGACGAGTTCGTCAACATGTTCGAGGCCGGTGTCATCGATCCTACCAAGGTCGCCCGTGTCGCTCTTGAGAATGCAGCTTCCGTCGCCGGAATGTTCCTTACCACCGAGTGCGGTATTGTGGACATTCCTGAGAAGGAGCCCGCTGTTCCCGCAATGCCTGCCGGCGGCATGATGTAATCTGCCCCTGACAATTTAGAAGGACGGAAGACCGTTTTTGGCCTCCCGTCCTTTCTTTTTTCCGCCAAAATCTGTAAATTGCAAGTCGGACACTGACTTTAATCAATTAAAAATATTCAGAAACTATTATGGTTATTGTTAACAGTTACGGTCTGGCAGTCTTTCTCCTGACTTCATCACTTTTTTGCGCCATCATATAGCGCACAATGATAATCAGCGAGTTACGTAAAATTATTGGGTGGTTTGGGTGGCGCAAGCGAAAAACGTGTACCTTTGCACCATGT
>Ga0256405_10003119_pt1 | contig 35321 bp, 28 predicted proteins | sample RumenRJG_02DNA_FD_189096 | JGI IMG/M metagenome (GOLD analysis project Ga0256405, IMG submission 189096) | Bovine rumen microbial communities from Lethbridge, Alberta, Canada - RJG_02 | ecosystem: Host-associated > Mammals > Digestive system > Stomach > Rumen | place: Canada: Alberta...
TGTGGTGCTATAACTTGTTTGAAACATCCAATGTTGTACAAATAATAAAAGCGATAGTGAAATGCTCTACAAAGAATATATAAAAATAAAAGCCTTATCGGTACATAGAATAGGCAACAAGGCGGCTATGGAGGGAGTAGAATTGTCTGATTCTCCCGTAGAGCTGGACGAAACGTTGGGGGAAATACTGAAATCTTATTTCCTGATGGCTTTCAAGGATGAAGAAAGGTATAGATTCAGTCACCCGACGGATAATGATTTAAATGCAGTCTATTCTTATGCAAGTCAAGCGTTTGAGAACGATGGTACTTTTCATGAGCAAAGCAAGAACATGGCGAAATACTTGTATGAGCAGAGTGAACACCCGAATATCAAGCGTGGCGACCTTTATGTTGTGTATTTTAAAGACTGTATTCTTGATGGAGAAACCATAGATGCTATCGGATTATTTAAGTCAGAGAATAAAGATACCTATATTCGTATTAACCATGTTGCTGGTGGCTTTAGCGTTGAAAGCCAAACGGGCATGAGTATTAACAAACTCGATAAAGGTTGCCTGATATTTAATATTAAGAAAGATGACGGCTATGTAGCCTGCGTAGTAGATAATGCCAATAGAAGTGATGCGAAATACTGGGTAAATGATTTCTTGCAATTGAAGCGTTGCGAGGATGATTTCAGGCAGACAGAGCAGGTCGTGGCGATGTGCAAGAGTTTTATCACTAAGTTGCCAGAAGACTATGACAAGGCTACCAAGGCTGTGATGATGAATAAAGTGATAGAGACTTTGGGAGAATCTTCAGTGTCTATTGGCTCTATTGCGGAGAATGCATTCGAACCTGTCGGAGCAAGTGATGCTTTTATGAGATATGCAGATATTTTTCAGGCGGAGAACGAGATGACATTTAGAGAGTCGTTCCAAGGTAAGAAGGAATGTATTAGTAAAAGAGGGGTTAGAATTGCAACAAAGATACGGCTGGATGATAATTTTGAGGTGAATATCCTTGGAGGAGAGGAGAATATAGAAAAAGGTTTTAATAGGAACAGAGGGCAGAAGTATTATACATTGTATTTTGATAGAGAGAAGTAATTGTGCTATACTACATTATTTCATCAGTTTCCGCCCGAATCTTCAGACTGGTTAAAATCTTTAGCTAATCCATGTGGTTATGCAGGTAACCCTTAGTTTCAATAAACTTCACCACCTCATTGCATTGCGTCTTCCCCATCTTTCATTTTGCATCACACCTCCAAGTATTCATTCGTAGAAACCACGCTCGTATTTACATCAAGAAAAGAGTACACAGCCTTCGTCTTAGCCCTCATCCTTTTGTCATTAGTTACAAGTACATCACAGATTTGTGCAAAATAGGCGTGAGCGGCATCATATAATCGTGCAACATTCGAATGTAATGTTTTCTTGTCGCCCCAGTAGTTGGCTGAATCTATTAGATTAAACAATGTATGATACAAAGGTTTACCACCATATGCCTCTGTTTCTCTCAGATATGTAAGTAAATCCATATTGTTAAGTTTCTGCTTCACCCTCTCATCAATCATTCCCAACACTAATTCGGGACTCACATTGTTGAAAATAGTACTATCGAAATCTAATTTTTCACGCAGCTCCATAAACAAGTCATCGCCAGTGTTTACTTGTTGTACTATAAAAGCACGCATAGGGGTATCACATAATCTATACATTTCCACTGGTTCCTTTTCATATATTTCTGGAGTCTCAAATCCTCCCGTCAAAATATTGTTGCATCCACATAATTGCGAGATTAGGCTCAGCCTCCCTCCTTGCGACACTTTGGGGTTACCCTTAGCCTCTAACAACTCATTTATGTGAGCATCCGAATAATAATATGTAGCACCAGACATTCCCGTAAAGTCTTCGACAGAATACTTTCCGACCTCTATATCAACAAGTACATTATTATCCATATACACCTTCATATTCTATCCCCTTCTTTTATATATCTCGTCTATAATCTTCTTAAATCGCGATGAACTTAACGCATCTAGGTTGTCAGCATTTGCCCAGTCTATATATTCTTTGATAACTTTCAACAGACCATATACCTGCTCTAACTCTTTCAATTTCACCTCTTCAGGCTCTGCCATGTCGGGATCAATGGCTCGTAACTTTTCTACTATCTCTGTTTGTTTATCCTTCTTCTCTTTCCAATGCTTTACTAGTTCCACATAGAAATCGTCATCTCTTATCGTATCATCAACCACGACGGGGAGCATTCTATCCTTGTAATCAACATTTTCCATAATACCCGATAGTTCATACATACAATTCTTCGATCTTAGGTAAGGCCTGCTCAGTACCACTATAACTGTTTTCCCTGTCCTTATGGCATTCATAAACTCCTTGATATTGGCCGTATAAGGACAATCTTTTTTGTCCAACTTAAAAGGAACACCTCTATTCTCCAATACAAATCCAAGATAATCTACTATATGCGCCGAATGTCCTTCCCAATTGTAAGATATGTAAATACCTTCATCCTCACCCCATGGTATTTCTTCAGACTTCTCCTCTTCTGTTTTCGTCAAGTGTTCTCCATCTGCTATCCGCATAGCTTCATTGATGTCGCCAATACCAGAATAAGTTGCATAATACTTATCCTCAAACCCGATGATATAACGGTTCAGATATTTATACAATTCTCCCATTTGGGTTAACTGCCGCAAGTATTGCGTCACCTCCATCAATGCATCCTTGCTTTTTATGGCAATCCTTTCCAAAGAGTTAAGTATACTATTTAGCATAAAATGACCATCCAACTTGCGCTCATGCTCATGATTATAGCGGATAAAATAGCACAGCGATGAAATGGCATTCGGATTGTCATAGTTAAAGTGGTAGTTATCCCCGTCTTTTATCATTTCCGGATGGGTCACAAGATAGTCCAGCGCATCCATGCTGCCGATACTTATCAACAGACGCACTGCATGCTCTAAATCATACCCGTTAAAACTCTTGTACTCTCCTTCTAGCCTTTCTCGTACCCAGGCCAAATCCTGTGTGTTCCTTGTGAGCGTTGAATAGCAGAACAGCCTGTCAGACACTTTCAAGCCCGATGCCGCTTTCTTTATCTCTTCTATCTTCATCCCTTTTTTCACAAGAACTTCCATTACGTTTGCAGACAATGAATACCCAGACAATGCAAAGCGAAGCACAAGGCTATACCCTTCCTCTATTTGGTTTTCTATGATGTAGTTTGAAAAAGAATATGACAATGGATATTCTTCATTGTCAATATTTGTCCGTAGTTTTTCTATCACCTTGGGGGCTAAAGTCATAGAATCCACTCTCTCTGTTATATATTTAAACAAAGAGTACTCGCGGCTATAATACTCATCAAAATCTTTTCTGGAAATTTTGTAGCTACCATAACTAAGCAGTGAGAGCAATTTCTCAGTAGGAATTTCAAACTCTCCCCTCAGCATTAGTCCCAAGGCTTCTCGCCAGAAGAATATGGTCTCTCCATCACTTAGTTTTAAGACAGATGCTTTGGCCCATTCTACAACTCGGCTTTTGATTTCCTCAGTTACAGGCAAATCCATATCAGGCCTATCCATCATTGCCGACACTTCCTTCATGAAGAAGGATTCATAGATATCCCTGTTCTTGATGCCTTTGACAATCTCACCAATGTTGTAATGATCATTGTCATCGGCGAAAAGCAGCAAAAAACTGAATGCATACTGATTGTATCCTTCGTCTTGGTCGCGCAGTTTCTTATAGTGATCTTTTCTGGAACTATGATTGTTCAGTCCTGTCACCATTTCCAGTACAATCTGCTTAAATACAGGATACTCAGCAAAATCTTTAAACGCTTGTTGCCGTCTTTCCCGCCCCTTGGTTATTATTTCAGATTGTGGGAACTTCCCCTTGTAAAGTTTCTCTGCACATTCCGCCACCTCGGCATAGGGTATTTCATGATACCAACTGGCCTTGGCCCTGTCTGTACTGTTGTCTGTTGCAAATTTCTTAAAATCATCCTTGACATCCTCTACGGTCATCCATAAAGCAGCCATAATATAGGTTTGTCTGATATCTTCCCACTTCGCTGGTTCTACTTTTGGAGCAAACAGTTCTACCTGCCCCTCATAGAATGTTTTTCTTCCTCTTTCTCGTAAACCGGCAGTCAAATAACAATCCCTAAGAACCTCCAACAATTCTTGTGTCTGGTTATTATTATCAAAATGACGGTGATATTCTTTAAAGGCCTTTTTATAATAAGCCTCCACAACTCCTATCAGTTCTGTATGTCCTTGTTTGATGAATTCGCTCGCCCTTCCAAACACTCCTTTTATCATGTTGAAGTATTCTTCCTGCTCATCATGATATTCATAATGGGTATGATAAAATGTGTGAGTAAGGATTTTTTCTATACTCTGAAGAGATCGTACTTTAGCAAGGGTTGTATATATGGTCGTACGCGTCACCACATGTGTGGTATGTCCCTCATGTTGGCTATGAACATGCCCTTCTTTTTCGAGTATATAATCTATATAGTCATCGGCCTTGTCCGCCTCCCCTATCAGCCTTGTCATTGATTTGATGGCATCATAGTGGTTTGAGTCTTTTACAACGGCAAACAAGCGTTCCAAATAGGTCTGCTGCGTAAAAAAGGGATTATCGAAATATAAGAATGACAAATCGTGGTATTTGTCTTCTTTCTCCAGTGATTCAGCTGTCTTTTTCTCCAACACACCGAAAAGTTTTTCAGTCAAATCAGCGTTATTTGAATTCAAACCATCCCAGTTTAGGAAATAACACAGACACATTAAGTCTGAATAATAAGTCGTTCCTGTTTCTGTTTCGTTTAATTCATCCACAACAAACCTCACCGTATCTGTCGAATACGCAAATCGCCACAAATCCTCATAATCGTGCGTCATAATGTTCGACATTCTGATACCCAACGATTTATACTCTAATAGAAGCCCTTTGAACACTTCATTTCGAGTTTCATCGTCTAGCATATCTCGGTCAATGTAGATGACAAGCTCTAGGCTGGCTTTCTTTAGCCATTTTAATATGGCAGACACTTCTTCTTTCTTGTCTTTCCCATACATCGACAGCCACAACATAATGATGTTATACCATTCTGGCTTGATACGTCCGTTGGGATGTGTGGCCAGCTGCTTAGCTCTTTCTATACCATATCTGTTCAAATAGTTGGCAACAAGCCATTCGCGGAATGCGTTGTGTGCAAATGAATACTGACCGTCTTCAGCGCGAATAAGGTCATATCGCAAACATTCTTCCACGTTGTTGTCATCGTTTTGCAAGCATATATGCAGTTCCTCCTTGTTCAGACTTTGGGCATTCATCAGCGATAGCCCAAGGGCTACTCTTTCCAGTAGCCGAACAGACTCTTCAAAATTATGTTGTGCAGATAGCGGTACTTTCTTTTCTTTTACCTCTTTATCATAACTGCTTTTTAGAAATAGTCTGTATATCTCCGCCTTAGTCTTAGGAAGTTGTTTTCCATTTTCTTTGTATGCATCAATCAATACATTCAAGAAGAAAGGATTCTTCATGAAATCTTCTAATTGATTCGCAAAGACGCTTCTCATAAAACCATCACTATTAACCTCGCGTTTGGCAGCATAGTCTCTGGCATCGCCTATACTTAACTCTTCCAGAAACAATTCTGTAAACAACTCCAGTTGCCGTTCCCTGCGGAAGTTACTGCGGCACGAGAGCACCATTTTCATTTCTGGATGTTCGTAGGCATAACCGCCTATTTCCTCCAATAAGTCTTCATATTTTTGGCCGTTTACCTCGTCCAGTGCATCAATTACGATAACTACCTCCTTGCCATCTACGTATTGTGATTCCGGCAAATCGTCTCTCTTCAGTTTCGTATTGGTCCTAACCTCAAAACTAACGGGGAGATAAAGACCACTTTGCTGCAATTCCCAGCATAGTTGTTTCAGTTCTGTTGTCTTACCGGTCTGTGCACTGCTATACAGAATGATCTTATTCGTAGAAGTCTCCTCAACTCCCGTTACATAGTCTGCCAATGTATGACGTTCTTTTTTTCCAAGCACGTAATATATGAAGTTGTTCTCCGACTGGTCAGACGTACAAAATCGGCGAATATAGCCATCTACTGCTTTGTGTGTTTTCAGTCCTCTACGTATCTGTTGCCCATTTATAGTTTCTTGATTTGTCAGGAATGCAGTCAGTTTGTCTAACTTTTCATCTATCGAAATGATTCCTTGTGTTGTAATATAATGGGACACATCTTCATCCTTACTTAATTCCTCAATCCAAAATTTTGCAAGACTATTCAAAATCACGCTCTCTTTTTCCCACTTTCCTGCTGAGTAAAATTCCTTTAGTTGATTGAGGTCGTTAAAATATTTATAGGCAATGTGCTGCCTGACGGCATCGTCTGCACACCATCGTTCCAATGCTGTATGATAACATTGCTCAATCCTTTCATCCAACGTTATTTTATCCTTCTTTGAAATGAATTCTCTCAAAGAAGGTAACGATCCTGCCAAATAAGAGGCTATGAAGCCCCAAAACATAGAACTAATGTCCATTTTTATTCCTTTATCTAATATAAAAAATGGGCAACTTCCTACTCTCCCGCTTAATGTTGCAGTACCATCGGCTCTTTCGGGTTTTACTTCTCTGTTCGGAATGGGAAGAGGTAGATCTACCGCAGATATAATTGCCCTCGATTAATCTTAATAAGGTAGCGTTGGCTACCAAGCAGCAGAGAACAGCGTAAAGGATATAATCGTTGCAATGTTCACCACCACAGCCGGCAAGCAGATACCGCATACTGACATTACCGCGATGAAAAAACATACTAGCTGCAGTATTTCTACTACCCAATCAATCCAATTTTTCGGTCGCTCCTATCTACAGAATAGAATCTTTAATATGTGTATCAAATATGACCCTACGGCGAACGGGTCACAAAGAGAAACGCATACATGAAAGATTGCCATCACTAAAGATGAACCGCCAGTCAAATTCTCCAGTAAGTTTAACGTCTTTTTCAGGACGGGCTCTGCCTAGCATCTCGCTAGACATGCCTAATTAAATTTAAATGTTACCATAGTTTAAATAATTAGAATTTATTATGTGATTAATCTAAGCCCATACTTTCGATGAGCCTTTTTTCTATCAATACCAGTCATCACTAATAGTCATAGTATTATATGTTTATAATTCTCTTAATCTGTTCACTAAACGGCCCAACTCCGAGTAAGTGTAATCTCTACCACTCTTTAACTTCTCCTCAATTGATTGATTGGCATTGACCACAGCCTTATCTAGACTGCCGCCATTGCGCTCAAAGTAGCCGTGAAGTCCCTTGGTCTTGATAAAGAACTCTATCGTTTTCCGATACTCGACACATTGGTTGAGGTCTTTAAGCAATGGCTCCTGTTCATCGTAGGGGCGTGAGGTGTAGCGGAAGTAATAGAGGAAGAACAGTTCTGTACAGCGGTGAGTTTCGAAGAACTTGACCTCGCAGTAAATGCCTTTCTTTGGTTTGTCGATGGGCTTGGCATACTTTGCCTTTAGCTTCTGGTATTGGGAACGCTCTGGTTCATTGTCCTTCGTATCCATGTCGATGATGCAGAAGATATGGCTGTAACCCATTGCCACACCCTCTGCTATCTTTGCATCTAGTTCCTTGATGTTGGTATGCTTTGGATAGTCTGGCTTGATAGTAAGACGCTTGAACACGTCGCATAGGGACTTGAAGTAGAAGAACTCCGTTGGCCCTTCACCCAAGATGAGTGCTGTCTGTCGTAGTTTCCCCATATCAGTCCTCCAGATTTATAAAGATACTACCAAGTTCTGGTTTGGCTCCCAATCTACCAATGCGGTATGAATTGTAAAGCGAGAGATTCTTGTGCAAACCGAAGGAGTCGCCACGAGCATATTCGGAAGAAGCCGTCTCCTTGTTCTTCTCAACAAACCACACCACGCCTCTGTTCTCGTTAATCATATCCTGTGACAGGAGGGTGGTCTCCTGACTCGTGATAACCAGCTGCGACTTGTCGGAGTTGAAGATGAAGACATTAAGGTAGTAGTACAACAGGTCGTTGTGCAGATCTTCGCCCAGTTCATCAAGATAATACACGTGAGGACTCGTTATTAAATCGTATAAGGCATCTAATATACGGATATACTTCTGAGTACCCTTTGACTGCCATTTAAGCGGAATGTCGAAATCGCCATTATCAGAATGGTTCAAGAAAGTGATGGAATCTGTGGTAGGCTTCAACAGAATATCTTTCATCTCCTCTGGGATGTTCTCTTTTAGGATGCGCTCGCGGAAATCGTTAGGCACAATGCGGTCTTCAACAACAGGACGATATTCCAGAATGTTCAAGTCGGCCTTCTGAAGCATCGTGTTATAGAACTTACGTTTCTTAGGATTGGTGTAAGCATCCTTTAGAATATCGACAATACCTTTGTCTCCATCACCATCTATCTCATGATAGTTGCCCATAATCCAAGCGTGAAGTGTGTTGAACGGAGCTATGTCTTCTTTCAAGGCGGCCTTTCTGCATACGGACAATACACTGTGGTTGTTCAGTGTATTTTCACGGATGCTATCCTGCGTCTTGACTTGTAGTTTGAGACTCGCACCAAACTTGATGTCAGCCTGTACGTTCTCGCCCACAAAACTGCGCTCATAGAACAGCGATTTTGATTTGTTTGGGTAATAGTACAAGGCTTCACTCAGAATGTGCTTGCCGTTGAATGTGACGTCGTAGTCATATCGGGTACCATCGGCATAGAATGATACGTGCATTTCTGTTGGCTCATCTTTAGTGAGCACAAATGGAATGCAGCCGCCTATTCCTACGGTTGCATCCGACTTTGGCATAACCAACAGACGGAACACCTCGTTCATGGCTATCAGCATGTTTGACTTACCAGAAGCGTTTGAGCCATATAGGATACCTAACTTGTACAAGAATACACCATCAGCAACTTCGATGACCAGTTCCGATGATGGTCCTTTGGCAACGAAGTTTAATTCCTGCTTGTCGCGAATGGAAAGATAGTTCTTCACCCAAAAATCTCGTATCATGCCACAATATTTTGTCTTGAATTGTAATTATGCTACAAAAATACAAATAATATTTGAGATAGACTATAAGTTGGATGCTAATTTTCGTAATTGTCATACGATTTTATATCTATTTAACTCTATATTTGACATTGAGATACCAAATATGCACCATTTTACGGTTTGAAGTTGTTGTCCGACAGCTCATCATTTCTCTTTCGTATCATCAACACGACTGAATTGGTAGAAGTTCGCAATTCCCCTCTTGACATATTCACATGCGCGTAATATAATTATGGTATTATTATCGTTTTCAAATTTGCGCACAAAAACCAGTAAGCCCCCAAAGTAAAACTGCGACAGCCCGTCGCAGTTTAATATTACCATCGAAGATAACTTCTCCTTATGCTATAAAAGTAACTCAAATTCTGCACATTTTTATATTTTTTGTGGTTTCACAAAGTTAAAAGTGTTAAATCCTCAACTTTTTTATCGCTTATAGAATCTACGGCTTCACTTTTCTACCGTTTAATACGTAAATAATTGATATATAATGATATACAAATACTCTGCCTGTTCTAGCCTCACCTCCATTGACATCCCCAACAGTGTAACGGGCATAGGGGATAATGCGTTTGCTGACTGTAACAAGCTGGAAAATGTATATTGCCATGCAGAGAAGGTTCCATCAACAAACACAGCTGCTTTTAAGGGTTCCTATATCCAATACGCTACGCTCCATGTCCCAAGCACTTCCATCAATGACTATAAAATGACAGCACCATGGAGTGAGTTCGGAACAATCAAATCAATAGAAGGCGTTGATATCCCGAAATGTGCTACACCCACCATTAACTATGCTAACAAAGAATTAAACTTCTCCTCCGAAACAGAGGGCGTGGAATATGTTTACGAGATCACTGATGATGATATCAAGAAGGGTAATGCTAACAAAGTAAACCTTAGTGCTACTTATAATATCAGTGTTTATGCTACGAAATCTGGATATGAAAATAGCGATGTTGCCACAGCAACATTGGTATTCACCAACGCTACATTCACCACAGAGGGTACTTCGAGTGCAAAGGAAATGAATCTCCGTCCCTTGCTTATTCAAACTAATTGTGGAAAAATCAAAATACAGGGTGCAGAGGATGGTACAAGGATAGCTGTTTACAACGTGAATGGCCAGCAGATAGGTTCGGCAGTGTCAGCATTTAATACGACTGATGTGTCAACACCTTTAAAGAAAGGTGATGTTGCTATCGTCAAAGTTGGGCAAAGGTCGGTAAAAGTAATAATGAAGTAATAACTGAATATTTAAAAATAGTAATTATGAGAACAATTAGGACAATCGGAGTAATCGTTTTAACGGTGATAGTTTGTGGTTTAATGGGCGCATGCTCATCAGATGATGAAGATGGTTCGGAGAATATCCATCCCATAGTTGGCACTTGGTGGATCTATGATGGTGATGGCGATTACACGGAAACAACTTTTAAAGATGATATGACCTGTATTTATAAAGAGTATGAAGGAGATTCTGGTCGAGTAAAGTATTTGGATTATGGGCGATATATGATTGATAACCATGATTTGTTTATTTGGTGGGATGATGAAGATGAAGTCTATCACGATACCTTTACGATCAATGGTAACAAAATGACGACCAGAGATGGAGTGTGGAAGAGGAAATAAGATTTTATGAGGTTTGAACCATTGACGTTACATAGAGTATTTACCCAGCTCATCGGGATTTGTAATCCTCAATAGTGTTGTAAATGTTTCGATGATCAACCTTTTGCAGGGACAGGCACCCCTTCGGGTAGTGCCTGTCCCTGAGTGAACTGCCCAAGGAAGAGATGGAGATGGCGGCTGAAATTAATATTTTTTGATTATATTTGCAAAAAAACATCATGAGGAAAATATTCTTGGTTGCATCATTTATTGGATTTATTATTGGTATCGTATTAATAAATACCATTGATTATTCTTTTATCGGATGCCTTTCCGTATTTATCTCATGTATATTACTTATCATATATACGATTTCGAAAGTCTTATCTTATGACGATACTCCAGATTTCTTTGGTCATGGGCCATTTGGGGGGAATGGTATATTACCTTGGTAGTTGTTGGTTAACCTTTTGCAGGGACAGGCACCCCTTCGGGCAGAGCCTGTCCCTGAGTGTTATGTTTCCTTTGATCGTTATTTCAGGAGATTGCGGGTCAAGCCCGCAATGAGGAAGCCCCTCCTTAACCCATTCCCGAACTGCATTCGCCCATTCCCGCTGACGCGCCTACCCGTAGCCTTTCCCGTAGCCTTTCCCGAAGGGGAGGAGATACTTCACCCTATGCTCTGCGCCACGGGGGGGGGGAGACCCCCGCCTATGCAGTGTCGCCTTACGGGCTAATCATAACTCTACACTTTAAACTCTAAACTCTACACTCTAAACTAAAGTCTTATCAGCGTGGAGCCTTGTAGGGTGGGGTCGCTGCTGGTGAGTTGTACGGCATATACTCCTTGTGGGAATGGCATGGTGATGGTGTGGCTGGTAGAGCCCATGGTGATGGTGTGCTGTTGCAGAGGCTGTCCCTGTAGGTTGTAGAGGGTGAGATGCACGGCGGCTTCGGTGGGTTGTTGGAAAAGGATGGCGAGTTGGTTGCCCTGCAGTTGGAAGCGTGCGCGCTGAGGCTGTTGCTGACTGATGGAGGGGATGCCCGACAGGTTGAGTATCTTCAGGAGTCCTTTGTAGGCATCGATCTCGCCGTAGCCGTATTCGTTGTTGGGATAGGTATATCCTTCACGCTGTGTACATGTCTGACTGAAGATATCAAGGATATCCTCGGGCGATAGATCGGGTTGTGCCTGTAGCCAACAGGCGATAATGCCAGCTACGACGGGTGTGGACATGGAGGTGCCTGTCTCGGATGCCCAGGGGTAGCGCCGGCCGTTGTATTCTGAGTAGGTTACGGTGTAGCTCGTATCGGTGGGATGTGCTTCAAGGTAGTAGCTGCTCATGGCTGAGAGTACGTTGGTGCCGGGTGCCACCACATCGGGTTTGATGCGCCCATCGAGAGTAGGGCCTATGCTGGAGTATCTTCCGCGCTCACCATTGCTGCCCCAGTCGTTAACGACGCGCCTATCCATGGCGTTGGTGAAAGAGGAGCGATAGGCAGTTGCTCCGCAGCAGATGACACGCGGTGCGCTGCCCGGACTGAGCACGGAGTGGCTGTTGTCGCCAGCGTTGAGCGTGGGGTTTAGAGCACGGGTAATCAGGTCGCCCTTATCCAAGAGGAACTCTGCTTCTGCCTCGTTGCCGATGAGTTCGAATGAGATGAAGTGGTCGTAGCCGAAAAGTTCGGAGGACGTGACGTAGTAATCGTACACCAGCATGCTGTCGAGCGTGGAGTGATAGGCGCATATATCGAAGGTGAATGTCTCGCCGCGCATCTGCAGGGTATCTCGCCACAGAGAATCTTTCTGCGCAAGGATATCATTGGTGTTGAGCCGCAGGGTGTCGCTGGGGCCGTTTTGGTCGTATACCACGAACTGCATGTCGAGATTGTCGCGTGTGCGGATGCGGAAGTAGTCATTTTTCCCCCATCGCAGCAGGAAAGATCCTTTGCTTGCTTCGCCTCTCTCCTTGCGGAAGTAGGTATTGTGACTGCCATCGTTGCCGGCTGATGCCACGAGGATGCGGCCGGGCCCCACCAGACTGTCAAGTGCCTCATAGAGGAGTCGGCACTCACCGTCGATATCCTCTCGATCGCCCTCGCTGAAGGAGATGACGCAGGGTTTGCCTTGTTCTTCGGCATAGTCGAAGATATACTTAAAACCAAGCACGTCGGTGGCACTGGTGTATTTATATAAGTCTTCTTTCCTGATGAAAACGGTATCTTGTACTACGGCGTTGCTTACCAAGCAGAGATCGCTCTCGTAGGCTACTCCGCGGTAAGGTGTATTGTAGCCGGTGCCCGCTGCTATTCCGGTGGTGTGACAACCGTGTTGTATGATCTGGGCATCGCGTGAGTGGGCATATTGTGCGATGGCTTCGGGCGTGGTATAGTCGGCTCCTACATAAAGACTGCTGCCGATGGTGTCGCTGGAGACGAAATCCCAGAAGCGGTGTATGCGGCACTCTTGCAGGGTGGTGTCGCGGAAGGTGGGGTGGGTGAGGTCGAATCCCACATCCTGCACGCCCATGATGACTCCCTTGCCGGTGTATGCCTGTGGCAACTGGGTGCTGCTATGCTGTATCTCGGGTATCTGCACAACGGTAAGGGCGGTGTCGAGGGTAAGTGTGCCCGATGGCTGTGCCTCGATGCGCTTTACCTGCGGGTGGTTGCTCAGTGCGCTGAGCTGATGGAGGGGTATGTCGGCGATATAGAGACTGCCGAATTGTGCCAGCGGCTTGCATCCATATTGCGAGAGTAGTTCGGGATTCTCTTCCGTCAGTCGTATGAAGGCGCATACCGTTGGCCGTGTTGGCTTGTTGCCCCTCATCTTGTGGGGTGATGACGCCTGTTGTTGTGTGGCGTGGCGCAGCCAAGGAGATATCTTCGCGTAGGCAGGTCGCTGTGCTACGGCTACTGAGAGGTACATCACGAAGAGTACGAGAAGGAGATATCTCTTGTTCATAAGCAGGGACGTTTAGATGGTGATATGAATGATTCCGCCGTAGGGTACCAAGAATTGGAAGGGGTTGTCGGCGGGGAAGATGCCGGCATATACTCCGGCGCTTACGAGTACGCCGCCGTGTGCGAAGATGGCCACGTGTTCGAAGGGTTTCCGGCGCAGTTCATCGAGGAAGTTGCTCACGCGCTGGTATAGTTGTGGGTAACTCTCGCCATTGGTGGTGGGCTGGTGCATATAGTCATCGAACCACTCTTGGATATGCGGGTCGTTACGCTCTATCTCGTCGAAGGTGCGCATCTCCCAGTCGCCCATATTCATCTCTTTCAGTCGTTCGTCGATGATGGGGTTGGGATAGCCGCAGTAGGAAGCCAGCTTACGAGCCCGGCTGAGTGGTGAGGAGAATACTTGGTTGAAGATGAGTCCTTGGAGTTGCTGTTTTGTGTTCTCGGCTTCCTCGATAAAGGTGTCGGCCAATGGTACGTCGGTCCATCCATAGCATGTTCCTTTGGGTACCCCCACGCTGGTATGTCTGATGAGTGTTACTTCCATTTATAATAAGGTGATGACGGTGAGATAGAATGCCAGTTCGATGAGTAGTGCCAATGCGCCACAGCAGTCGCCTGTATAACCGCGTATCTTGCGGTGCATCATATAATAGAGGAAATACATCACGATGCAGGGGATGAAGACGAGCAGATCCCAGCGCAGGTTGAGGTCGTAGCGGGTGATGTAGAGCAGCAGACAGAGTGGCAGGATGCCTTGCAGGAAGATACTGATACCGGCTTTGACGCTGAACTTACGGTACACATTATGTGCCTTGCTGGTGGCCTCGGTGCGGGCGTAGGGCAGGAACATGATGATCTGTCCGGCCAGCAGTTTGCTGTAAGCATCACCGGCAAAGACTACCAGTGCGGCTGTCTTGGGCATCATCAGCGACAGACAAGTATAGAGCATGGCGAAATAGAGGATCAGTCCGATCACGCCGTAGGTGCCGATATGCGAGTCTTTCATGATGGTGAGGATGCGCTCACGGTCGTTGCCTCCACCACCGAAACCGTCGCAGAAATCAGCCAGTCCGTCTTCGTGCAGGGCTCCTGTGAGGATTACCCTTGCGATGATGGCGAGCAGTACGGTGACGGGCCATGGGAAGAGCATGCTGCCGAAGTAGAGTACGAGTGCCATCACGCCACCGGTGAGCCACCCCGTGAGCGGCCAGTGTTCCACTACCGAACGGTAACATTCCTTCGGCGGTTCATACCAACGCCACAAGGGCAGTCGGGTGAAGAAGATGAAGGCGGCGTAGATACGTTGCCACCATCGTGTCTGATCGATATTTATTTCCATAATTGTAATATTCTTTATTCTTTTCTTTCTTCTCTCTGTTCCGCCAGAGAGAAGAAGCAAGAGAGAGCTCGCTGCACGCTCCGGGTCAAAACCGATTACAGCTCTTCGTACTGTGCTGCGGGACTCGCTTTGCTCAGACAGGTCCTCGCACCGCCAAAGGCGCCGTACTCAATCGCTGTATCTGTTGCTTTCCCCTCCCGCTATCGCAGCCCTTTTGCGGTCAATGGCAATAATGACACCATGCACTATGCACTTGTTGCGCAGCAACATCAGAAGTACTTGGTGATTTTGGCATTCTGGAAGTTGTTCATCTCGTTGACCATGCGCACAGCACTGTCTATCAGGGGGTAAGCGCAGAGAGCACCGGTGCCTTCACCCAGTCGTAAACCGAGGTGGAGCAGGGGCTGGGCATTCATCAGATCGAGCATCCGACGGTGCCCACCCTCATCACCGCAATGGCCGAAAACGGCATAATGGAGGATCTCCGGATAGAGTCGGGAGGCTGCCAGCATGCAGGCTGTCATGATAAAGCCATCCACCATCACGATCATTCCGTGTTCCGCGGCCCTCAGCATGGCGCCGATGGCGCCCACCATTTCGAAGCCGGCGAAGTAACGGATGGTATATTCGGTATCGGTGATGTTCTGCGCATTGAAACGCTCCACTGCCTGGTGCAGGATCTCACGTTTATGTTGCAGTCCGGCATTGTTGAGTCCGGCACCCACGCCGATACACTCGTCGAGTGGGATATTACCGAAGAGGTGCATCCAGATGCTGGACGGTGAGGTGTTGGCGATACCCATCTCACCCATGCAGATGATGTTACACCCATCGTCATAGCAGCGATCCACCATCTCACAACCTGCTTCGATGGCTTGTTGAAACTCCTCATCGGTCATGGCTGGCTCATAGAGGAAGTTGCGTGTGCCGCGTGCCACCTTCCGGTTGATGATAATCGGATTATCCGTCAGATCCTGGTCCACTCCCATATCTATTATATATAAGGTGAAGCCATGCTGCCGACAGAACATATTGACGCCGCCGCCGCCCTTGGTGAAGTTACGCATCTGTTGCCAGGTGACATCCCTTGGCGATACGCTTACTCCCTCACGCTCGATGCCATGGTCGCCACCGAAGAGCAGATGACAGGGGTGGGTGAGAGCAGGCGACAGGGTTTGTTGTATCATACAGATTTGCTCTGCCAACGACTCTAATCTTCCCAGTGACCCCTTGGGCTTGTTCAGGTTGTCGATCTTATCTATTATCTGTGAACGAATTTCTTCGTTGGGTGTTTCAATATGGAATGTTCTCATGATTCGTTTGTTTGATATAGGGAAGGTGTTACCCTTTGATTTTCACGGGGATACCGCTAACCATCAGCACTACCTCATCAGCCTTGGCTGCTACATGCTGGTTCATCCATCCCTCCAGGTCGGTGAACCGCCGTTGGATAGGGTCAGGACTCACGCCACCACTACCTATCTCGTTGGTAACGAAGATGAAGGTGGCATCCTGCTGGGTGAAGTGATCGAACTCACTGGTTATCTCTTGTAGCGCCTGTTCAACGGTAGGCTGTTCCCACTCGGGGGCTCCCTGCTTGAAGAAGAAGTTGGTGCACCAGAGCGTGATGCAGTCGATGACTGCCACTCGACCAGTGATATCATGCCTGCTAAGGAATTTCTCTTCCTCGATGTTCGTCCATTGAGGACCGCGGCGATCTTGGTGCTTCTTCACTCGCTGCCGGAATTCCTCATCCCAAATATGGGCGGTGGCGAGGTAAACAGGATGATCGGAGAGACTGAGTGCCAGTTTTTCGGCGTAGGCGCTTTTCCCTGAGCGTTGTCCTCCTGTGATTAGGATAATTTTTCCCATAATAGTATCGTTCATTGGCAGGGACAGGCACCCCTACGGGCAGAGCCAGTCCCCGAATGTCAGTTATTGATTGCAAAGGTACAAAGAAATTGATAATTAATAATTGATAATTGATAATTATTTTATGGAAAGGGGAATGAAAAATGTCAAAGGTAAAAGTTGAAAAGTGGAAACGATATCGATTGGTATGTGGTTCTTTATTCTTATGAAAATGAAGTATATGCTTGTTTTAAGTTATGAATTCATGTATTTTTATTAAAAAACAAGAAGATTTGTTTGTAAAATAAATAAAACTGACTATCTTTGCAGCTAATTTTTAAATAAGTAAGGTAAAAGGATGAAACATCAACTGAGGAGTGCTGTATGCATAGAAGGTAGAAGGATGGCTGGTGCCCGTGCTTTATGGGTAGCCACCGGTATGAAACAGGAACAGTTTGGTAAGCCGATCATTGCTGTGGTCAATTCTTTTACACAGTTTGTTCCCGGTCATACGCATCTTCATGAGATCGGTCAGATCGTCAGGGAAGAGATTGAGCGTATGGGTTGTTATGCGGCCGAGTTTAATACCATCGCCATTGATGATGGTATTGCGATGGGTCATGACGGTATGCTTTATTCCTTACCTTCGAGAGATATCATCGCCGACTCGGTGGAATACATGGTGAATGCCCATAAGGCAGACGCTATGATCTGCATCTCTAATTGTGACAAGGTGACTCCAGGTATGCTGATGGCCTCCATGCGACTGAATATCCCAACGGTGTTCTGTTCGGGTGGTCCGATGGAAGCCGGTAGGTGGCGAGGTGAGAATGCCGACTTGATCACAGCCATGGTGAAGGGTGCCGATCCTGAGATGTCGGATGAGGATATCCGAGAGATAGAGCGTTGTGCTTGTCCGGGTTGCGGCAGTTGCTCGGGAATGTTCACGGCCAATTCGATGAACTCCCTGACGGAAGCTATCGGTTTGTCGTTGCCCGGTAATGGCACGATCCTCGCTACTCATGCCGATCGTATCGAGTTGTTCAAGGCTGCAGCCCGTCAGGTGGTGGAGAATGCTTGTGCCTACTATGAAAGAGGTGACGAAGGTGTGCTGCCACGGAGCATTGCTACAAGAGAAGCATTCATGAATGCCATGACATTGGATATAGCCATGGGTGGCAGTACCAATACGGTGCTTCATCTGCTTGCCGTGGCACAAGAGGCAGGTGTTGACTTTAAGATGCAGGATATCGACCAGTTGTCAAGGAAGGTTCCCTGTCTCTGTAAGTTGGCGCCGAACACCCAGAAATACTCTGTTCAGGAGTGTGGACGTGCCGGTGGTATCTTAGGTATTATCCGTGAGTTGCAGAAGGGTGGATTAATCAATCCTGACTGTATGCGTGTGGATGGCAAGACACTTGGTGAACAACTCGAGAAGTATGATATTACAGGTGCAGAGCACTTTGATGCTGCTGATCCCCGACATATTTATTTTGGTGCTCCCGCTTATCGTTTCTCTACGAAGATGGGTTCTCAGAGCGAGCGTTATACCTCGTTGGATACCGATCGTGCAAACGGATGTATTCGTGATTTGGAACATGCTTATACGAAAGACGGTGGTCTGGCGGTGTTGTTCGGAAATATCGCACAAGACGGTTGTGTGGTGAAGACTGCCGGTGTAGACGAGAGTCTGTGGCACTTCGAGGGTCCTGCTAAAGTGTTCGATTCGCAGGAAGATGCTTGCGACGGTATCTTAGGCGGACAGGTGAAAGCCGGTGATTGTGTGGTTATCACCCACGAAGGACCCAAGGGTGGACCGGGTATGCAGGAGATGCTTTATCCCACCTCGTATATCAAGAGTATGCACCTGGGAAAGGAATGTGCGTTGATTACCGACGGACGATTCTCGGGTGGCACCTCCGGTTTGAGTATCGGACATATCTCTCCAGAGGCAGCGTCGGGCGGAAATATAGGAAAGATCAAGGATGGAGACATCATCGTCATTGATATCCCCAGTAGAAAGATAGAAGTAAAACTTACTGATGAAGAACTTGCCGCACGCGAGCAACAACCGTTGAAGCGCCAGCGTGTTGTCAGCAAGGCGCTGCGGGCATACGCACAGAGTGTGAGTTCGGCAGACAAGGGTGGTGTGAGAATCATCGATTGATCCACGATAGCGATTATCTTGGTGGGTGAGGTAAAAAGAAAGATTGATATGGATAATGAAATGATAACAGGTTCTGAGGTAATGATGCGCGCCCTCAAGGCTGAAGGGGTAACGACGATCTTCGGCTATCCGGGTGGCGCTATCATGCCTGTATATGACATGCTCTACGACTATACCCGTGGAGAGAAGAAAGCCTTTGAGCATATCTTGGTGCGCCACGAACAGGCTGCCGCTCATGCTGCCGAGGGTTATGCCCGTGTGAGTGGAAAGGTGGGTGTGGCGCTGGTTACCAGTGGACCGGGAGCCACCAACACCCTGACAGGTGTTGCCGATGCGATGATGGATAGTACGCCTATTGTCGTGATAGCTGGTCAGGTACCTATCTCCTCGTTGGGAACAGATGCTTTTCAGGAGGTGGATCTCGTAGGTGTGTCACAACCGATCAGTAAGTGGAGTTATCAGATACGTCGTGCTGAGGATATCGCATGGGCTGTCAGCAGAGCCTTCTTTATTGCCAAGAGTGGGCGCCCGGGTCCTGTGGTGCTCGACTTTGCCAAGAATGCGCAGGTAGAGAAGATCGAATACAAGCCTACGAAGGTGAATTTCGTGCGGTCGTATGTTCCCTCTCCGACACTCAATGAGGAAGCCGTAAGAAAGGCTGCCGATCTGATCAACCATGCACAACGCCCTTTGGCCTTGGTTGGACAGGGCGTAGAACTGGGTGATGCCCATGAGGAGTTGAAGGCATTCTTGGAGAAAGCCGATATCCCTGCCGGTCGTACGATGTTGGGCTTGAGTGCCTTGTCGTGTAATCATCCGCTGAACATCGGTATGCTGGGTATGCATGGCAACTATGCTCCTAACAAGAAAGAACAAGAGTGTGATGTGCTGATTGCTATCGGTATGCGTTTTTCCGACCGAGTGACTGGAAATCTCAAGACCTACGCCAAGCAAGCAAAGATTATTCATCTGGATATCGATAAGAGTGAGATAGACAAGAATGTAAAGACCGATGTGGCTGTGGTGGCCGACTGTAAGTTGTCACTACCTGCCATCACTGCCTTGTTGGAAGAAAAGAAACACGATGAGTGGAAGGCTTCTTTCATCCCCCTGATGAAACAAGAGCAGACGAAGGTGATCGAACCGGCCATCCACCCACAAGAAGGTATGCTGTTGATGGGAGAAGTGGTGAATGAGGTGGCAGAACAGACGAAGGGAGAAGCGATCGTCGTTACGGATGTGGGACAGAACCAGCTCTTCACCACCCGTTATTCACGGTTTGTCCATAAGCGCAGTCTGTGTACGAGTGGTGGCTTGGGCACCATGGGTTATGGTATGCCAGCAGCCATCGGTGCCACTTACGGCAATCCCGATCGTATGGTGCTTTGCTTTATGGGCGACGGCGGTTTCCAGATGTGTATGGAAGAGTTAGGTACGATTATGGAGCATGAGCGTCCTGTTAAGATGATTATGCTGAATAACCATTACCTGGGAAATGTTCGCCAGTGGCAGGATATGTTCTTCGAGAGACGTAAGTCGTTTACTAAGATGAAGAACCCCGCCTACGAGCTCATCGCCCAAGCCTATAAGATACCGTATGAGTTGGTGTATCAGCGTGAGAACTTATCGGCAGCCGTGGAAAGGATGTTGAATACCCCAGGTGCTTATATCCTGGAATGTGTGATTCTGGATGATGATGATATCCTGCCGATGACACCTCCGGGATGTGATATTGGTGATATGCTGTTGGAGATACATGTTTAGCGTATGAAAGATAATAGTTTGTTTACCCTGTTGGTATATTCAGAGAATATTGCCGGTATCCTGAACCAGATAACGGCCGTGTTCACACGCAGACAGGTGAATATCGAGAGTCTTAATGTATCGGCCTCGAGTATTCCCGGTGTACATAAATACACCATCACGGCATGGAGTGATGAGGATCAGATCGTTAAGATCACCAAACAGATAGAGAAGAAGATCGATGTGATCAAGGCCAGTTATTATACGGATGATCAGTTGTTTATCCGGGAGGTGGGATTGTATAAGCTGTCTACTTCCGAGGTGCTGAACAACCCTGAGATATCGCGTATGATCCGTAAGGCTGATGCCCATATCATGGAGGTGAACCCCACCTTCTGTTCGGTGATGTTGTCTGGTATGACAGAAGATATTACGGCATTGTATTATGCCTTGAATAAATATAACTGTGTGCTGCAGTACACCCGCTCGGGTCGTATTGCCGTGACACGAAGTACAGTAGAGCAGGTGTCAGACTTCCTGGAGGAGCAGGAACGAAGACGGCGCTTGCTTGTTGAATAGATACAACTAATAACCAAAAGTATATATATGAAGATGAATAAAGTAGGACGGTATTTAGAGATGGCTTCGCCGTTCCATTGTGATTTCAGTCATGAACTGTTTATGAGCCATCTGGGTAATCACATGCTGAATGCGGCTGATTTCCACAGTCGTGACAGAGGATTCGGCATGACCTATCTGAATACGGTGAATAAGACGTGGGTGCTCTCACGCCTTGCCATAGAGATGGATGAGATGCCCCGCGAGTACGATAAATTCTGTGTGGAGACATGGGTAGAGAGTGCGATGCGTTATTTCACCAACCGTAATTTCCGGGTTGTCAGTGAGGATGACCAGAAGGTGTACGGTTATGGACGAAGCATCTGGGCGATGATTGATACAGAGACCCGTCAGCCTTGTAATCTGTTGGATATCAACAATGGCGCGTTGATGGAGTGGATTGAGCCGGAGAAACAGAATCCGATGAGCAAGTTGTCGCGTGTAAAGATGGATGATCAGGCAAAGTTGGTGCGTACGATGGAAACCGGTTATAGTGATGTGGATATAAACGGGCATATCAACTCTGTGAAGTATATCGAGCATGTACTCGACTTATGGGATCTGAAGTGGTATGAGCAATACCGCATCCGTCGTTTCGACGTGGCTTATGTGGCTGAGGCTCATCAGGGTGATGTGTTGTCTTTCTATATGGAGCCTGCAGAGGAAAACAGCTTCTGCGTACGTATCTGTAAGGATGATACGACGGAAGTGGTGAGGAGTAAAGTGACATTTATAAATAAACTTTAATTATATTTTATGGCAGAAATGAATTTCGGTGGCGTCATGGAAACAGTAGTCACCAGTAAGGAGTTCTCATTGGAGAAAGCACGTGAAGTGCTGAAGGATGAGGTTATCGCAGTGATTGGTTATGGTATACAAGGTCCTGGACAGGCTTGTAACCTTCGTGACAATGGCTTTAATGTGATTGTCGGACAGCGTCAGGGTAAGACCTACGACAAGGCTGTTGCCGATGGTTGGGTACCTGGTAAGACACTCTTCTCTATCGAGGAGGCTGCAGAGAAGGGTACTATTCTTTGTATGTTACTGTCTGATGCTGGACAGATACAGGTTTGGCCAACACTGAAGAAGTATCTTACAAAAGGTAAGACCTTGTATTACAGTCATGGTTTCGCTATCAACTGGAGTGACCGTACAGGCGTGGTTCCCCCAGAGGATGTGGATGTGATCATGGTTGCCCCCAAGGGTTCTGGTACTTCTTTGCGCACGATGTTCTGCGAGGGTCGCGGACTGAACTGCTCTTATGCTGTTTATCAGGATGCCTCTGGCAAGGCTGAGGAGAAGACCATCGCCTTTGGTATCGGTATCGGTGCCGGATATATGTTCAAGACTACCTTCGAACGTGAGGCTACATCCGACCTTACCGGTGAGCGTGGTTCATTGATGGGCGCTATCCAGGGATTGCTGTTGGCACAATATGAGGTGCTGCGTGAGAATGGTCATTCACCATCCGAGGCTTTCAATGAGACGGTAGAGGAGCTCACCCAGAGTCTTGGTCCGTTGTTTGGTGAGAAGGGTATGGACTGGATGTATGCCAACTGTTCAACAACCGCTCAGCGTGGCGCTTTGGATTGGGCACCCCGTTTCCACGATGCAATCAAACCTGTGATGCAGCAGTTGTATGAGTCGGTGAAGAGTGGTGTTGAGGCTCAGATATCTATCGACAAGAACTCACAGCCCGACTATCGTGAGAAACTGAATGAAGAACTGAAGGCGATGCGCGAGAGTGAGATGTGGCAGACAGGTGTCACCGTTCGTAAGCTTCGTCCGGAAAACAATTAAATAAGGTGTAAGAGAGTGGGTACAAATCCCACTCTTTACCTTTATTATTATATGAAGTATCAATTAATTATATTAGGAACGGGACATGCAACGGTAACAGCGTGCTATAACACCTGTTTCATCGTCAGCAACCAACACGATTATCTTTTAGTGGATGCCGGCGGGGGTAATGGAATCTTCCGGCAATTGGAGCAAGTGAATATTTCTCTTAAGGATATCCATCATCTTTTTATTACGCATGCTCATACCGACCATATCTTCGGATGTGTGTGGGTGGTGCGCCTGGTGATGCAGCAGATGATAGCAGGTAAGTACGAGGGATGCCTGCATGTGTATAGTCATGACAAGGCGTTGAACACGCTCCTTACCATTTGCCAGATGACTATGCATAAGGAGTATAATGATTACATCGGACAGCGTATCTTCTTCCATGAGTTGAAAGATGGCGATACCTTCCAAGTGGGAGAGATGTCGTTTCAGGCTTTCGATATTTGCTCAGACAAGGAGAAACAGTTTGGTTTCAGGATGCAGATGGATGATGGGCGATCATTGGTATGTCTGGGTGACGAACCGTATAATCCACTCTGTAAACGTTATGTGGAGCATGCCGACTGGTTGATGTTAGAGGCCTTCTGTCTGTATGAGGATCGCGATATCTTCCATCCATATGAGAAATATCACAGTACGGCGATGGATGCAGGAAAGATCGCACAATCCTTACACATCAAGAACCTCTTGCTGTATCATACCGAGGATCACCGGTTAGTAACACGCAGGGAAGACTATACGGCTGAAGCCGGAAAATATTTCGAGGGAAATATCATTGTGCCAGACGACTTAGAGACTGTCGATCTGCAGTAAGGGTGATGTAACTGTCGTTCATGGTAATATACTCCTCGTTGATGAGATATTCCAGGGCGGTATCCAGTTGCTCCTTGGCAATCGTCAGTTGGTGAAGCTCATATACGGGATGCTCCTTGCCATCGTCTAAAAGGGTGATGATGGCTTGGAGAGCAGGCTTCAACTGCTCTGCAGAGAGATGATCCTTCCGTCGGACGATACATACATCACAGTGCCCACAGGGCTGGCTGTCGGTCTCTCCGAAATAGCGCAACAGTTGTTGTGAACGACATTCATGGTCGTTGGTGGCATATCTGAGCATCCACTGCAGCCGTTGGATAAACTCCTTCTTCCGGTCTTCATACACCTCTTTAGGTATGATCATGTTCTTCGTATCTTCCCTTCGCTGCAGGTAGGTGATATAGGGTGTCTTCTTATGCGGGATAAAACGCAGGATATGCTTGCTACTCAGATTCTTCAGGATCATATACACCTGTTGGGGTGTCAACTGTGCCTGCTTGGCAACGAACGACTCGTCGATGTAACAGAAGTCGGAGAATAATCCGCCATAGTTACGCAGTAGGGTAGTGATGACATTCGTCTCATTCGGAGATAAGGACTCCAATCTGCTCAGCTCACTTCTCGACAGGGTAAAACAGAGTCGGGCCTTGTTGTCACGCTCCTCATCATAACCGATATAACCGGCACGCTCCAGAATCTTCAGGGCCGACTCCACCTGCGTGGGGAAATGCTTGAAGTTCTGACAGAACTCATCCATATTAAACTCAAAGGCGGCACCGGCTCCCATTCCCATGCCTATCTGATAATAGTATGCCAGATGTTCGTACACCTTTTTAATATAGTCCTTGTCGGGGAAGTTATCGGTTACCCTTCGCTGCAGTTTCCTGCGGTCGCTGTCGTTGTAGAGTAATACGGCATACGACCGTCGGCCGTCTCTTCCTCCACGACCTGCTTCTTGGAAATAAGCCTCTAAGGAATCCGGACAAGAGAGATGTATCACGGTTCTCACATCGGGCTTGTCAATACCCATACCGAAGGCATTGGTGGCTACCATTACCCTCACCTTATCCCCTTGCCACATCTGCTGACGTTCGTCACGCAGGGTGCTGTCTAATCCCGCATGATAGGCTAAGGCACTGATGCCATTCTTTGAAAGATAATCAGCTATCTCCTTGGTCTTCTTTCGGTTACGTACATAAACGATCGAACAACCATTTACCGATCGTAAGATATGCAGCAGTTCTTCTTCCTTATCGTTCGACTGGCGTACGACATAAGATAGATTATCTCTGGCAAAACTCATGCGGAAGACATTCTCCTCGCGGAATTGCAGTTGGTGCTGAATATCTTTGATCACCTCTGGAGTGGCTGTGGCGGTGAGTGCCAGGATCGGCACATCGGGCTTGAGGGTCCTTACCTCAGCGATCTTCAGGTAAGAGGGACGGAAGTCGTACCCCCACTGACTGATACAGTGGGCTTCATCTACCGTAATAAAACTTACGGGGATATGTTGAAGCTTCTTGATGAACAGTTCTGAGGAGAGTCTCTCTGGTGAGATATACAGGATCTTCACCCCACCGAGAATGGCATTGTCGAGTGTGGTGATGATCTCCTGTCTGCTCATGCTGTTGTAGATAGCGGCGGCGAGCACCCCGTTGTTACGCAGATGATCCACCTGGTCTTTCATCAGGGCAATGAGCGGAGTGATCACCAGACAGACACCCTCTTTCGAAATGGCAGGCACCTGAAAGGTGATCGACTTACCACCACCGGTAGGCATGAGTCCTAAGGTGTCTCTGCCTGCGGTGATGCTGTCGATAATCTCTCGCTGGATGCCACGGAAATCATCGTAGCCCCAGTATTCCTTGAGTATCTGCTGGTATCTATCCAATTTGTTCGTCTTCCGTCGGTCTGATGTCTTCTATCTGCAGTTGCACATCATTATGTTTGAAGATATTATCCTCTATGGTATAGGCAATGTCGAAAGAGCGTTTGCTCTTGATATATCTGGCAGAGGCGCTCTGGCCGAAGGCAATACCGTTCATGACATTGTTGGATTTGGAATCCACCAACTCCAGTTTGATATGCTCCTGATCCCTTCCTACCACCTTGCTGGTGCCGAAGTCGTATACACCGATAGTACAGAACAGGGGTTTCTGGTTGCTAGGCCCAAAGGGGCCGAAACGCTTCAGGTCGTTGTGCATCTTCCTCGTGATATCCTTGAAGTCAATCACCGAGTCGATATCCAGCATAGCCTCTGTCTGTCTTGGCTGTATATGCTCTTCCACATACTTCTGGAAACGTCTTCTGAACTCCGGCACATCCGTCCATCTCAGGGTCAGTCCGGCCGCATAGGTATGTCCACCGAAGTTGAGCAACAGGTCACGGCAGTTCTTGATGGCGGTATACACATCGAATCCCGATACGCTGCGGGCAGATCCTGTGGCATAGTCGCCGTCACGGGTAAGCACGACGGTAGGACGATAGTAGATTTCCGTCAGTCGTGAGGCCACGATGCCGATGACACCCTTCTTCCAGTTCTCATCATACAACACGATGCTGGAGTGGCGCTTCTGACTCTCTATCCTTGCCACGATCTGGTTGGCCTCCTCAGTCATCTGCTTGTCGATATCCTTGCGCTGCTCGTTATATTCGTTGATATGACGGGCCTTGTCCAAGGCGAGGTTGTAGTCTTTCTCTATCAACAGGTCAACACTCTCCTTGCCGTTCTCCATACGTCCTGAGGCATTGATACGCGGACCGATCTTGAAGACGATATCACTCATCGACAACTCCCTGCCACTCAGACCGCAGATATCGATGATAGCCTTCAGTCCGATGGTAGGATTCTGGTTGATCTGCTTCAATCCGTGATAAGCCAGGATACGGTTCTCCTCTGTGACAGGCACCAAGTCGGCCGCGATGCTCACAGCTACGAAGTCGAGTAGGGGAATCAGTTGTGAGAAGGGGATGCCGTTGTTCTTGGCAAAGCCCTGCATGAACTTAAATCCCACCCCGCATCCGCAGAGATGCTTGAAGGGATAACTGTCGTCCTCACGTTTCGGATTGAGAATAGCTACAGCGTCGGGCATCACCTCATCGGGCACATGATGGTCGCAGATGATGAAGTCGATACCCAGACTCTTTGCATAGGCAATCTCCTCGATCGCCTTGATACCGCAATCGAGAATAATAATTAATTTCACACCCGTCTCATGCGCAAAATCTATTCCTTTCTTGCTCACACCATATCCCTCCTCGTATCTGTCGGGAATATAGTAGTCAATATTCGAATAGAATTGCTGCAGAAACTTATACACCAAAGCAACGGCAGTACAGCCGTCAACGTCGTAATCACCATACACCATGATACGTTCTTTGCGCCCCATGGCATCGTTCAGCCTTTCCACTGCCACATCCATATCCTTCATCAGGAATGGATTGATCAGATCGCCCAACTGAGGTCGGAAGAATCTTTTTGCGGCGGGCTCAGTGGTGATGCCTCTCTTGATGAGAATCTGTGCCAGTATGACACTGATTCCCATTTTGGATGCAAGGGACTCAGCCGCTTTCTTTTCTTCTGGAGTAGGTGATTGGTAATTCCATTTGAAATGCATTTATATTGTTATTTATTTTCTTCTTGACGCAGTGAAACGGTGTGCTTTGGTGTAAGCGCACAATATTCGGTGTAAAATTAAGAAAAAAAAATAAGAAAAAGGCCATTTGACAAATAAAAAATGTTCAAATGGCCTTTTTTTATGTGTTTATTACAAATTAGATGCCTAATTTCTTTCTGATATCCTTAGGAATGGCGTTTTTGTTGATCATGAAGTCCATGGTCTTGGCAGCGATGAATGCCTTGCTCATGTACCAGGTTCCTTTGTAAGCACCTGTCTCACCCCATGAGTTCTTTACCATGTAGTATTCCTTACCGTTCTGGTCCTTGGCAACACCATAGATGTGCATACCGTGGTCGTCGGTCAGTTCCCAGTTGTCGAAACCTTCCTGGCGCATCTCCTGTGTAGGAACGATCTCCGGAGCGTCAACACCGAGAGAGTCGATGGCGTTCTTCTTCTGTGCAGGACTCAGCTTCAACCAACGAGCCTGGTCAGAGCCTGTGAGCTCCTGAGCTTTCTTGGTGTCGTATGCCAGTGCCAGTCCGTTACGGGTGAAGCCTTCCTCGCTCACGTCACCACCCCATGCTACGGTATAGCCCTTGTCGAGAGCGTTGTCGATGATGCGCATCATCTCGTCGATAGGCACGTTATAGCTACGGCCACCGCGCCAGTTGTCCTGTACCTCTACGGGGAATGCGGTATAGAAAGGATGGTGTGTATAGCTGGTGATGCTTACATAGTCGTTCCAGTCCAGACCGAGGCTGGCAGCGAATGACTTCGGAGTATAGGTCTTGCCCTCATATACGAACTCCTCAGGACATGCGCCGAGGTAGCTGTCGAGGATACCCTGCAGACCCTTCTTCCACTGGTTAGACATCTTCTTGGCATTGCTCTTGGATACAGCCTCCACATACGGAGTCATCACCTCGAAGAACTCATTGAAGTTGGCCAGTGAGTCACCGGTCATCGTGCCTGGTAATGGCATGGCGTTCTCCGGACAGATACCGTAGATCTTGATCACGTCGAGCACATCCTCAGCGGCACCACCCTGAGAGAACTGGCAGTCACCGTGCATACGTACCTTGACGATGGCGCGATCCATATAGTCTTTATTGGCGATGAACATCTCACAGAGGTCGTAGGTCTTACCGGTCTTCTTCAGGATCTCACTCTCGAAGAAGCTCAGTGTAGAGTAAGCCCAGCAGGTACCACTGCGGTTCTGGTTCTTGATACTGGTAATAGGCAGTTCCTTAATAGTCGTGAACACAGGCTTCTTAACCTCTTTCTTTGTCTGTGCTACAGCGCCGAGCGTGATAAGGGCTACGAGCGCCAAAACTAACATTTTTTTCATTGTTGAATTGGTTTATAGTTATTTAAATTGATACATATACTCTTCTACATCCTTTGGATGATACGGGATACGCTCGTCGCCTAAGAAGCGGCAACCGTCCTTGGTAATGAGGATATCATCCTCCAGACGGATACCACCGAAGTCCTTGTATGTCTCCAGCATATCGTAGTTCAGGAAGTCCATGTGCAGCTTCTTCGCTCTCCACTCATCGATGAGGGCGGGGATGAAGTAGATACCGGGCTCGTCGGTCATGACAAAGCCTTCCTGCAGACGCTTGCCACAACGCAGACTGGCTGTGCCGAAGATGGTAGAGGGCTGTGTCTCCTCATCGAAGCCCACATACTGCTGACCCAGTCCTTCCATGTCGTGCACATCCATACCCATCATATGACCCAGTCCGTGAGGCATGAACATCGCATGGGCACCGGCCTGCACAGCGGCCTCGGTATCACCCTTCATGAGTCCGAGCTCCTTCAGTTTATCGGTCATCAACCTACATACATTCATGTGTACGTCATACCATCTCACACCGGGCTTGGCCACGGTGAGGGCATAGTCATGACAAGCCTCTACGATACTGTATATCTCGAGTTGTCTCTGGGAGAACTTTCCGTTGACAGGCATAGTACGGGTGTTGTCAGAGCAGTAGAACTCAGCATTCTCGGCTCCGGCGTCACACAGGGCTAAGCGGCCGTCTTCCAAGACATTAAAAGAGGGGTTGCCATGCATGATCTCTCCATGCTGGGTGAAGATCGTGGCAAAACTCTCGTGCATACCCAGTGAGTGGGCCATGCCATCCACCTGTCCGCCGATATATTTCTCGGTCACGCCCGGCTTCACCAGTTGCATAGCTCTGGTGTGCATGCAGTAACCCACATGACAGGCTTTCTCTATCTCGGCAATCTCGATGTCGGTCTTGCACTGGCGCATCTTCACGATAGCCATGATCAACTCCAGTGAGGCTGCTTCTTTCTGTTTGCTGGGGTGGATGCCCAACAGATCCATGATCTGAATCTTCGTGTCATAACGGTAGGGGGGCAGGAAGTGGATCTTCCTGTTGCTCTTCTTGGCAGCATCGCAGATCTCCTGCAGGGTCTTCATGGGGGCAGAATGTGCCACGCCTACCTGCTCAGCCAGATCAGCCACGCTGTCAACACTTCCAAACCATACGATATCATCGATGTCGATATCGTCGCCAATCAGGCACTCTTTGTTATTGTCGCAGTCGATGACACCCACGAGGCCGTCTCTCTTCTGTCCGAAATAATAAAGAAAACTACTGTCCTGACGGAAGGGGTAATAAGCGTTTCCTGGATAGTTGCAAGGAGATTCATTGTTTCCGAAGAGGATGATGACTCCTTCTTTTACTAAGGTCTTTAGTTCCGCACGGCGGTTAACATATACTTCTTTGCTAAACATAGTGTATGAATATTTTTTGCAAATTTACATATTTATATTGAAATGCCTTTCAAAGAAAGTTCTTTTTTCTCGGGATAGAGAGGGATTTTAGATAACTTTAATGAATGAAACGAAACGATTATGTTTCTTTGAGCAAATCGGGGCGCAACCTGCGTGTACGCTCCATGGCCTGATCCATCTCCCACTGTTTGATCTTGGCCTCATGACCGCTCAAGAGGATCTCCGGCACCTTCCATCCTTTGTATTCCGCCGGACGGGTATAGATAGGTGCTGCCAGCAGATCGTCTTGGAAACAATCCGACAAGGCACTCTGTTCGTCACCGATCACTCCGGGCACCACGCGCACCACGGCATCGGTGATGATGGCAGCAGCCAGTTCACCACCTGTCAACACATAGTCACCCACGGAGATCTCACGGGTGATGAGATGGTCGCGTACCCTTTGGTCAACACCCTTGTAATGCCCGCAAAGGATAATCAGGTTTTCCTTCAGCGACAGGTCGTTGGCGACATGCTGGTTGAAGGGTTCTCCATCGGGAGAGGTGAAGATCACCTCGTCGTAGTCACGCTGTTCTTTCAGGGCAGAGATGCATCGGTCGATAGGCTCTATCTGCATCACCATCCCTGCAAATCCTCCATAGGGATAGTCGTCAACTCGGCGCCATTTGTCTAAGGTATAGTCGCGCAGATTATGCAGATGGATCTCTGCCAATCCTTTCTTCTGTGCCCTGGCCAGGATGGATTCTTGGATGAATCCCTCAATCATCTCCGGCAATACGGTTATAATGTCTATTCTCATAATGGATACAAAGGTACAAAGAAAAATGGAAAATGGAAAATGAAAAATGAAAAATTATATAGCCCTGTAAGGGCGATAGAACATAGGCGGGGGTGTGAACCCCCGTTGTATTCGGTAGAATAGTGAACCCCAGCGGGGTGGCAGGATTGTTTTGGCGGCCCTTATTCCCCTCATCGTGGGCTTGATTCCCCTCATCCCGGGCTTGACCCGGGATCTCCTGCGGATAACACGGATAAGATTACGGCTCGGTGGCCGGAATGAGAGGAGCAGCGAGAGCAGAGTCAAGCTTGCTTGGGCTATGCCGAGTGGAGACGATATCGCTGAAAGCAATGAGGGATAGTCTTCATCCTTAGACCTTATAACGTTGCGATAGCGTGAGGGGAAGGTATAAAATCCGATGATCGAGCATGGTGCCGAAGGCATTGCGAGGACCTGTTTGAGCGAAGCGAGTCCCGCAGCAAAAGAGTGAAATGACGGAGCAGCGAGAGCAGAGTCAAGCTTGCTTGAACTATGCCGAGTCGTGACGGAATTGCATAGGGATCTATGAATCGTGATTTTGTCTGACCCGGAGCGTGCAACGAGCTCTCTCTTGGTTCTTCCTCTCTGTCGACAGAGAGAAGAACAGAAAAAACCTCATCCCGGGCTTGACCCGGGATCTCCTGCGGAAAGACACGGATGAGATTCCGGCTCGGTGGCCGCAATGAGGAAAATGGATGTTAAAGAAATCTTTTATTCTTTGACAAACAATTCTTTGATTTCCTTGTAAACGATTGTTTAAAATGCTATCTTTGCACCCGGTATCTGATTTTAAATGAATAACTATGAGAAATGTCATTAGAACCTTGTTTTTGTGTGTGGTGTGTATGCTTCTCTGCTCCTGCGAGAAGGCATACGAGAAAGAAACGGTCAGTGAACAGGATGCCAACGTGATCATCCGGGTGAGCAATTACCAACAACTCTCCTTCGATGATATCACCTACGGCAGTGGACCTCTCCACACCCGTTCTGCCATTAATCTATACGACTACTGTCCGTATATCCAGTTCTTTATCTTCGATGGCTCGGAGAAGGTGTCAAACCTAAACCAGTCGGTGGGTGATGAGGGATACGGTCAGGCAAATATGAACATCGCCCCGGGCACCTATACGCTGATGGTGTTGGCCCACAAGGGATTATCCTTCGCCACGGTTACCTCACTCCAGAAAGTCACCTTCCCCAGCAATCAGGTGGGAGATACTTTTTTTTATTGTGGAAGTATCACGGTGGAAGACAACAAGCAGAACACCTTCAGCATCTCGTTGGAGCGCTGCGTGGCGATGTTCCGACTGTGTATGAAAGATGCTCTGCCCGATAACGTGACGAAGATGAAATTCTACTATACCGGGGGCAGCAGCACACTGGATGCCTCACAGGGGTGGGGGAATGTGAACTCCCGACAGACGGTCAACTTTGATATCGATGCCTCACAACACGGAAAAACAGCCACCTTCGAGGTCTTCACCTTCCCGCATGAAGACGGGGGCAAACTGAAGATCACCGTCACGGCCCTTGATGCTGAGGGGAAGACCATCAAGGAGCGTATATTCGAAAATGTCCCGATCCAAAGAAAGCAGATCACCCAATATACGGGTACTTTCTTTGGGTCAGGACAACAGACTAATAGTAGTATGACGCTGCTGGGCGACACCACGTGGGTGGTCTTCCAGCACGTCAGTTACTGATCGTTATTCGTAAACCTTGATCTCTTGCTCACCGATCAGGGCGCGGTACACATTATGTGCCAGGGCCGTCAACTCATCCTCACCGGGATAGCAATAGACGGGTGCCAGGTATTCCATGCGGCGCTTGATGCCGCCAGCCACGTAGTCGCTGTTGACCATCGCTCCGGTAAGGATGATGGCATCGATATGACCGCAGGTGACAGGTGCCAGGGAAGCCAGATGACGGGAGATCTGATAGATCATCGCATCCAACACCAGTTTGGCATGCTCATCACCGTTCTCTATGCGCTTCACCACCTCTCTTACGTCGTTGGTGCCCAGGTGGGCGGTCAGTCCACTGTGTCCGTTGATCTTCCTCAGCATCTCCTTCTCCGTGTACTTACCACTATAGCAGAGCTGCACCAACTGTGCGGTGGGCAGTGATCCGGCACGTGAGGGGGTGAACGGTCCGTCACCACTCATGGCGTTGCTGCACTCGATAGCCCTTCCGTGATGATGCAGGGCAAAAGAGATACCACTGCCTAAGTGACATACGATCAGATCGAGATCCTCGTATTTCAGATTGTGCTCCCTGCAGTAACGTTTGGCAATCTCACGCTGGTTCAGCGCATGCCATATCGTCTGGTGGGGCATCTCGGGAACACCCGTGATACGGGCGATATCATCCAACTCGTCCACCACACCGGGGTCAACGGTGAAGGCGCGGCATCCCAGTTCCTGAGCAAAGCTCAGTGCCAGGAGCGAACCCAGGTTGCAGGCATGATGCAGACGCGGATGCTTGGTGTCTTCGATCACCTTCTCATTCAGTTCATACACACCACTGGTGATGGGCTTTACCAGTCCACCACGACCTACCACCACGTCGAAATCCATCTCAAAGCCTTGGGCCTTGATTTCTTTTACGATCGACTCACGGCGGTAGTCGAACTCATCCATGATAAAGGGGTAGCGGCAGAGTTCTTCGAAAGGATGGTTGATGGTGGCATGCATCAACAAATCCTTATCTTGGAAGATTCCTATTTTCGTAGAAATCATTCCCGGGTTAATAGCAAGTATTTTCATAAGGTATTGTGTTATTAGTCTTATTTCTCTAATGCCAGACAAGCCATGGCCAGACTGTTGTATTTCACGGTGATGGTGTCACCTCTTGAGGTAACCACTACGGGGCACTGAGCACCCTGCAGCATCACGGCCATGTCGGTCTGCGTGAAAGCAGACAGTGTCTTGTAGAACACGTTACCGGCCTCGATATCGGGCATGATCAGGATATCGGCGTCGCCCTCCAGCGGTGAGTGGATGCCCTTGATCTCGTCAGCCTCCTTGTCGCAGGCGCACTTGGCGTCGATCGGACCGTGCACGATGATATCGCCGTAGGCACCTTCCGAGGCGCGCTTCATCAATTCTACATAGTCTAAGGTAATGGGGAATTTCTCTGAGACCTTCTCTGTGCAGTGCAACAGCGCTACACGCGGCTTCTCTACACCAAAACTGCGACATACGTCGGCAGCGCGCTGGATGAGCACCTCTCTCTGCTCTAAGGTAGGATTGGGGATCACGGCCACATCACTCACAAAGAGAATCTTGTGATAGGTAGGCACCTTCATGGCACTCACATGGGTCAGGGTGCCGCCCTTGGGCAGGATACCGTTTTGCTTGTTGAGGATGGCGCGGAGCACCACGTCGGTGTTCACCAGTCCTTTCATAATCACGTCGGCTTTTCCTTCCCTTACCTCGGCAACGGCCTTGGCGGCAGAGGCTTCGGGTGTCTCTTCATGGATGTAGGTTACTACGGCCCAACCTTCCTGCTCCGCTCTGTGCAGGGCTTCTTGGGTGTGTTCATCATTGGCTTCAATAGCGACTATTCGATAGGTCCTGTTCTTTGCCTTCAGCATCTCTGAAAGCTGTGCAAAATCTTTTATCATGTTCATAACAATTATATAATTGCATAATATTTGCGCAAATATACATAATTTGTGTAAAACTACAAAAACTCTAAACACATTTTTAAGTTTTATTTAATATGCAATTTTTCATTTTCCATTTTTCATTTTCCATTATCCATTGCCTTCGGCGATTATTAATCCCCCCTCATTCCGGCCACCGAGCCGGAATCTCCTGCGGAATAATAAAAACACAGAGAAACCGAGACACAGAGATCTATTATTCTAAAAAGATCCCTCTGTTACTCTGTATCTCTTCTATGTTGCTTTCCAAATAATTGGATAATATTTATTGTTTATTAACCATTTTGTATCAATCACTTAGCGTGAAGACCATAGGTACGATGATTTTTGAAGAAGCCGTAGTTATC
>Ga0256405_10003121_pt1 | contig 35294 bp, 26 predicted proteins | sample RumenRJG_02DNA_FD_189096 | JGI IMG/M metagenome (GOLD analysis project Ga0256405, IMG submission 189096) | Bovine rumen microbial communities from Lethbridge, Alberta, Canada - RJG_02 | ecosystem: Host-associated > Mammals > Digestive system > Stomach > Rumen | place: Canada: Alberta...
GGGTTATAGCTCACTGTCCGTGCAAAGGGGTTGTCGTTGATCTTCACCAGCTGCGGAGTCATCTCAGGAGTAACCAGTTTCAGCGGTTCCGTGTCGATGGTGTTACCGGCTGTCGCCCATAATGTCGTCGCAGCGCACATCATGGCAAGTATGAAAAATCTCTTCATAGACATAATATTTTAATTCATTTCGTTTGCAAAGTTACAGATTTTTTTCGATATATTAATGCTTTCAGCCTTTTTTTTGTAATATTTGTCCAATTTGATAGGAATAAGACTCTTGTTTTCCCCCCAAATAAAGGACGGCGTATCGTTTTCTTGCTCGCCTGTCGGCTCAAAATCTTTTAAATCTTAAAATCTTTGTTAATTATCAATTGTGAATTTACCAATTGTACACGTGCGCGCGTATATGGAGGGTTGCAGTGTGGTGACACCTCTAACACCAAAGCTGATTATCAGCAGGTTAGCAAAGATTTTGCCCGCACCAATGGTCGCACCAATGCCCACACCAAGTGGCGCACCAACCATTCCCAAAATGTTTCACGACAAAGCCGAAAATTTCGCGGCCTCTCGCAAAAATTTCACGGCCTTACAGAAAAATCTCACGGCCTCTCGTAAATGTTTCACGGTCGGCCACTATGCTCTGGTGTCACCTTTGGTGTCACCTTTGGTGCGACATCGCTCTCAAAAACGGCCACTGATTTTCAGGTAGTTAAGTGTCAGGTGTAAGAGGTGTCACCAACTTTTCTTTTCTACAATTCAGCCCCATCTCGCGTGCCTTCTCTATCAGCAGCTGCATGAGGGGTTCGCGCTCGTTCTCCACCTTGTTGTCGAGGACGGCGTCTTTGAGAGTCTGTTTCAGTGTGCCCACCTCGCGGCTCGGCTTCAGGTTGAAGAGCGCCATGATCTCGTTGCCGTCGATGACGGGCTGCAGCAGTCGTTTGTAATCCTTCTCCTTCAGGTCCGTCAGTTTCTCGCGCACTATACGGAAGTTCTCGAGGAACATCTTCTTCTTCACCTCGTTCTTGCTGGTGATGTCCGCCTCGCAGAGCGTCATGAGGTCGTCGATGTCGTCGCCGGCATCGTTCAGCAACCGCCTGACGGCACTGTCGGTCACCTCGTTGTCGGCAATGGCCTGTGGTCGCATGTGCAGGTCGACGAGCTTCTGCACATACCTCATCTCGGCGCCCATCGGCAGCTTCAGCCGCCGGAAGATGTCGGGCACCATCTTCGCCCCGATATAGTTATGGTTATGGAAGGTCCAGCCCACCGCCGGCTCCCACCGCTTCGACCGCGTCTTACCAATGTCGTGGAGTAGGGCGGCCCAGCGGAGCCACAAAGCCCCCCCTACGGCCCCCGAGGGGGCTTCATTACCATGCAGGACATTTGTGTCCCCCTCGGGGGACGAAGGGGGGGCTGTGACATTTTCGAGTACTTCGAGTGTATGATAGAAATTGTTCTTGTGTGCCCGTCCGTTTTTCTGTTCCACGATGTCGAGGGCGGAGAGTTCGGGTAGGATGATGTTCAGCAGACCGGAGCGCTGCAGGTCGACGAAGCCCTTGCTGGGGTGGGGCGACATGATAATCTTGTTCAGCTCCACCTCTATGCGCTCGCCACTGACAATCTTGATGCGGTCGGCCATGCGCTCTAGGGCCTCGAAGGTCTCGTCCTCTATCTGGAAGTTCAGCTGTGTGGCGAAGCGTATGCAGCGCATCATGCGCAGCGGGTCGTCGCTGAAGGTGATGCCCGGCTCCAGTGGTGTGGCGATGATGCCGTCCTCGAGGTCGGCCAGGCCGTTGAACGGGTCGACGAGTTCGCCGAAGCGGTCGCTGTTCAGGCAGATGGCCATGGCGTTGATGGTGAAGTCGCGGCGGTTCTGGTCGTCCTCCAACGTGCCGTCTTCGACGATGGGCTTGCGCGAGTCGTGGCTGTAGCTCTCCTTACGGGCGCCGACGAATTCGACTTCTATCTCCTCTTTCGCCCCCGCAGAGTATTCTCTCTCCTCTCTCCTCTCTCCTCTCTCCTCTTTCAAACCTCCTCTCTCCTCTTTAATCTTCACCTGTGCCGTTCCGAAATTCTTGAAGACTGACAGGTGGGCGCGTCGGCCGAGCATACGCTTCAGCTCCTTAGCTACGGCAATGCCGCTACCCACGACGACGACGTCGATGTCGTTGGAGGGCCGTTCAAGGAAGATGTCACGGACATAGCCGCCGACGACATAGCACTCAACGCCGAGGCGGTCGGCAGCCTCGCTGATCTGGTGGAATATCGGCTGGTCGAGAATCTCTGCCAGCTCCTCGTCTGAATATAGTTTCATGATTTCTTGCAATTCGGCTGCAAAGGTACACATTATCTATGAAAGTTCAAAACTTTCGATAATTTTTCTCGATGTAACATGGCGGCGGTTATTCTGTTACATACAAAAAGAGGTCCGCTCAATAAACTTTGTTAAAATATACGTGCTGTGGTGTTGAGAAACGCTATTTTTTCGTACCTTTGCACTTCGGAAACTACACAAAGGGTTGTGGGTTTCCGCCGACAATAGACTTCAATAACAATTTAAGTGTAAAAATAAAGTATGGAAAAAAGCAAGATTTTAATGTTTGCGGCCTCTGCACTGTTGCTCGTTTCTTGCGGCGGTGGTGGCGGTCGCCCGACGTTCGGTGACAATGAGTTCCCCGTCGTAACGGTGGGTACGAGCAGCGCTTCGTCGCAGGCCACCTATCCCGCCTCTATCAAGGGTGTGCAGGACGTCCAGATTAGTCCGAAGATTGGCGGATTCATTACCCGCATCAACGTGAAGGAAGGTCAGACCGTCGGTGCCGGACAGGTGCTGTTCGAGATTGACAACGCCACCTATCAGGCGCAGGTGCGCCAGGCCCAGGCCTCTGTCAATACGGCGCAGGCCGCCTGCAATACTGCCAAGCTGAGCTACGAGAACTCTCAGAAACTGTTTGAGAACAAGGTGATTGGCGACTTCGAGCTGAAGTCTGCCACGAACCAGTATGAGCAGGCCAAGGCCGGCCTGGCCCAGGCTCAGGCCGCCCTGGCTTCTGCCAAGGAGCAGCTGAGCTTCTGCTTTGTGAAGAGTCCTGCCTCCGGCGTTGTGGGCACGCTGCCCTTCAAGGTGGGTGCCTTGGTGGGTGCCCAGAACGTGCTGACCACGGTGTCGAACAACTCGTCGATGGAAGTCTACTTCTCGATGACCGAGAAAGACGCCCTGGCGATGTCGAAGAGTGGCGACGGCCTGTCGCAGCTGCCTGCCGTGCAGCTGAAGTTGGCCGACGGCACCATCTACGGCCACGAGGGTAAGGTGACGAAGATGAGCGGCGTCATCGACCAGGCTACGGGTACGGTGCAGCTGATTGCCGTGTTCCCCAACGCCGAGAAGCTGTTGAAGAGCGGCGGCTCCGGTGCCATCGTCATTCCCCACGACAACAATTCGGCCATCGTCATCCCCCAGTCGTGCGTGTCGGAGGTGCAGGACAAGAAGTTTGTCTACACCCTGGGCAAGGACAACAAGGTGGTGTACACCGAGATTAAGGTGGCTCCGCAGAACGACGGTAACAACTACGTCGTGACCGAGGGTCTGAAGGTTGGCGACAAATACGTCTCCAACGGCATCACGAAGCTGAGCGACGGCATGGTCATCGTTCCCATCACCCAAGAGCGCTATAACCAGAAGATCAAAGAGCAGGTGAAGGCCATGAGTGCCGGAGACATTGTGGGGGCGATGAAGAAATAAATCGATGAATCGGCTTATCGGTTAATCGGTTAATCGGAAAATCGGTTAATCGGTTAATCGTTAAATCGGATAATTGCTAAATCGGAAAATCGTTAAATCGGAAATTAACATGACTTTTACAACCTTTATCAAACGACCGGTGCTCTCGACGGTGATCTCCATCCTGATAGTCCTGCTGGGCTTCATCGGGCTGGTGTCGCTGCCTATCGAGCAGTACCCCAATATAGCACCTCCTACCGTTGCCGTATGGACCAGTTACCCGGGTGCTGACGCCGAGACGGTGAAGAACTCCGTCATCACGCCGCTGGAAGAAAGCATCAACGGTGTGGAAGGCATGGACTACATCACGTCGACCGCCTCGACCGGTTCGGCGCAGCTCTCGGTGCTGTTCCGCCAGGGCATGAACCCCGATATGTGTGCCGTCAACGTGCAGAACCGCGTGTCGCAGGCCCAGGCCCTGCTGCCTGCCGAGGTGACGCGCATCGGTGTGACGGTGACGAAGCGCCAGACGTCGCAGGTGCTGATGTTCACGCTGACCTCTGACGGTCGCTACGACGACGAGTTCCTGACGAACTACAACAACATCAACATCATCCCGGCCATCAAGCGTATTCAGGGTGTTGGTGACGTGCAGTCGCCGGGTCTGAAGACCTACTCGATGCGTATCTGGCTGAAGCCCGACGTGATGAAGCAGTACAACCTGATGCCTTCGGACATTAGCGGTGTGCTGGCCGAACAGAACATCGAGGCTGCGCCGGGCTCGTTCGGACAGGAGAGCGACGTGCAGTACGAGTACGCCATGCGCTACACCGGCCGTCTGAAGAGTCCCGAGGAGTTTGGCAACATCATCATCAAGAGCGACGCCAACGGTCAGACGCTGAAGCTGAAGGACGTGGCACGCATAGAACTTGGCGGTCAGCAATACTCCGTGTCGATGAAGAACAACAACATCCCGTCGGTCATGGGTATGGTGCAGCAGATTGCCGGCTCCAACGCCAACGAGATAGCCAAGCAGGTGAAGGCCGAGCTGGAAGCCCAGCAGAAGCTGATGCCCCCGGGTATGTTCTACAAGATAAACTACGACGTCACGGAGTTCCTCTACGCCTCTATCGAGGAGGTGGTGTTCACGCTGGTGTTCACGCTGATACTGGTGTTCATCGTGATTTACATCTTCCTGCAGGACTGGCGCTCGACGCTCATCCCGCTGATTGCCGTGCCGGTGTCGCTGGTGGGTACGTTCTTCTTCCTGAGCGTCTTCGGTTTCTCCATCAACCTGCTGACGCTGTCGGCACTGCTGCTGGCCATCGCCATTGTGGTGGACGACGCTATCGTGGTGGTAGAGGCCGTACACGCCAAGCTCGACCAGGGCTACAAGTCGACGCTGACGGCCTCTATCGATGCCATGAATGAGATTTCGGGTGCTATCATCTCTATCACGCTGGTGATGGCCTCGGTGTTCATCCCCGTGTCGTTCATCGGCGGCACCTCCGGCTCGTTCTACCGTGAGTTTGGTGTGACGATGGCTGTCAGCATCTTCATCTCGGCGCTGAACGCCCTGACGCTGTCGCCCGCCCTGTGTGCCATCTTCCTGAAACCCCACGACAAGGACGGACACGCTAAGAAGATGTCGGTGATAGACCGCTTCCATGCCTCGTTCAACACCGCCTTCAATACGACCACTAATAAATATAAAGGTATAGTGGAGAAACTGGTGAAGAAGCCGCTGGCCATCGGTCTTGCCGTCATCATCGGCATCGTTGTGCTGGTGATGACGATGGCTACCGCCAAGACGGGCCTGGTGCCCGACGAGGATACCGGCACCGTCTTCTGTACCATCTCCATGCCGCCGGCCACGTCGGTGGAGCGCACCAAGCGCGTCATCAGTCAGGTGGACAGCATCCTGGCTGCCGACCCGGCCATCCAGAGCCGTGAGCAGATTCAGGGTTACAACTTCATTGCCGGTGCCGGTTCCGACCAGGCTACGTTCATCATCAAGCTGAAGCCGTTTGCCGAGCGCCAGAAGGGATTCTTCTGGAAACTCAGCGGTCTGTGGCAGGGCGATGGCATCTACCGCTTCTTCCTCAATCCCTACGAGTCGAATGGCGTGTTGGCCCAGATCTATATCAAGACGGCCCATATCAAGGATGCCCAGATTCTGGCCTTCGCACCGCCTATGATTCCCGGTTTCTCGGCCAACTCCGGTGTGTCCATCGTGATGCAGGACCGTACCGGCGGTTCGCTTGACAAGTTCTTCGGCGTTGTCAAGGACTACCTGGCCGAACTCAACAAGCGGCCTGAGTTCCAGACGGCACAAACCTCGTATAACCCCAACTACCCGCAGTATATGCTGCACGTCGATGTGGCCAAGTGTAAGCAGGCCGGCATCTCGCCCAGTACGGTGCTCACCACGCTGCAGGGCTACTACGGCGGTCTCTACGCCTCGAACTTCAACGCCTACGGTAAGCTCTACCGCGTCATGATACAAGGTTCGCCCGAGACACGTATGACGCCCGAGTCACTCAACAGCGTCTATGTGCGTACCCCCGGCGGCATGTCGCCTGCCAAGGAGTTCTGCCGTCTGGAGCGCGTCTACGGTCCGTCGAACATCAACCGCTTCAACCTGTTCACCTCTATCAACGTGACGGCAACGGTGGCTGCCGGCTATTCTACCGGTGAGGCCATCAAGGCCGCCCAGGAAGTGGCTGCCGACGTGCTGCCCACAGGCTATACCTACGAGTATTCGGGTCTGACGCGTGAGGAGGCCAAGGCGTCGAACACCACGGCCGTCATCTTCGTGCTCTGCTTCATCTTCATCTACCTCATCCTCTCGGCACAGTATGAGTCCTACCTCCTGCCGCTGTCGGTGGTGCTCTCGGTACCCTTCGGTCTGGCCGGCTGCTTCCTGTTCACGATGCTCTTCGGTCACTCCAACGACATCTATATGCAGATCTCGCTCATCATGCTGATCGGTCTGTTGGCAAAGAACGCCATCCTGATAGTGCAGTTCGCCCTGGAGCGCCGCCAGCTCGGTATGGCCATCTCGTGGTCGGCCGTCCTCGGTTCGGCAGCCCGTCTGCGTCCTATCCTCATGACGTCGCTGGCCATGGTCATCGGTCTGCTGCCGATGATGTTCGCTTCGGGTGTAGGCAAGAACGGTAACCAGACCTTAGGTGCTGCCGCCGTCGGCGGTATGCTCATCGGTACCCTCTGCCAGCTCTTCGTCGTGCCGACGCTGTTCGTCATCTTCCAGAGTCTGCAGGAGAAGCTGCGTCCGCTGAAGTTTGAGAAAGAAGAGAACGAGGATGTGGCCGCCGAACTGGCTCAGTACGCCCATGCCAAGCCCGTGGACTATGAACTGGAGAAGTAAGAGACCCGCCCCAGCCCCCTCCCTGTCAGTGAGGGGGAACGGCATGTAAGGACAATTAATAGGACATAAAAATATGAGTAAAATATCAATAAACAGAGTATCTACTCCCCTCCATACAGGGAGGGGCATGGGGGTGGGTCTCCTGCTGTCGTGTCTGCTGCTCACCAGTTGCGGGCTCTACAACAAGTACGACCGTCCTGACGTCGTGGCCGACGGCATCGTCCGCGACCCTGTGGCCCAGAACGCTGCCCTGCAGGCTGACGGCGATGAGTCGTTCGGCAACCTGCCCTGGCGTCAGCTGTTCACCGACCCCCAGCTGCAGGCCCTCATCGAGAAGGGACTTGCCAACAACCCCGACCTGCTGAATGCGGCACTGAACGTGCAGATGGTGAACGAGGCCCTGAAGATAGCCCGTCTGGCCTTCCTGCCCTCTGTCGCCCTGACGCCCCAGGGAACGATCTCCACCTTGCAGACAGACCCCTCGGTGACGACGAAGACGTACCAGATTCCCGTCTCTGCCTCGTGGACCGTCGACCTCTTCGGCAACCTGCTGAACGCCAAGCGGTCGGCCCAGATGCAGCTGATGGCCGTCAAGGACTATCAGGTAGCCGCCCAGTGCGGCATTGTCGCCGGCATTGCCAACCTCTACTACACACTGCTGATGCTCGACCGCCAGGTGGAGATTGTCACCGATATGGAACAGCTGACCAAGGAGACGTGGGAGAAGATGAAATTCATGCACGAGAACCGCGTGGGCTACCGCTCGACGGCCGTGCAGAGTGCTGAGGCTGCCTACTACTCCGTCCAGGCACAGAAGGTGGACCTGCAGCGCCAGATACGTGAGTGTGAGAACGCGCTGACACTGCTGCTGGCCGAACCCGCCCACAGCATAGCCCGCGGCAAGCTCGCCGACCAGTCGCTGCCCTCGCAGTTTGCTACCGGCGTGAGCATCAACCTGCTGAACAACCGCGCCGACGTCCATGCTGCCGAGATGTCGCTGGCCCAGTGCTTCTACGACGTGCAGCAGGCCCGTTCGCGCTTCTATCCCAGCATCACCATCACGGGAACGGGCGCCTTCACCAACAACAACGGCCTCGTCAACCCCGGCAAGATGTTGTGGTCGGCAGTAGGTTCGCTCGTGCAGCCTATCTTCCAGCACGGACAGATCGTCGCCGGACTGAAGGTGGCCAAGTTGAAGTATGAGCAGGCCTACAACACCTGGCAGAACGCCGTGCTGAAGGCAGGCAACGAGGTGTCGAACGCCCTCGTCACCTACAACTCGTCGGCAGAGAAGGGCGCCCTCGACGGCAAGCGCGTCGCCGTGCTCCGCCAGAATGTGGAGGACACGAAGAAACTGATGGAGTCGTCGTCGAACACCACCTATCTGGAGGTGATCTCTGCACAGTCGAACCTGCTCAATGCTGAGATTAGCGAAGTCACCGACCAGTTCAACAAGATGCAGGCGGTAGTCAACCTGTATCAGGCACTCGGTGGAGGAGCGAAGTGAGAGTTACTCTGAATACTGAATTCTAAACATTAAATTTATGTCAGAAATATCCCCCAAGGCCGATATCTCGCCCAAGGCAAAAATCGGCAATAACTGTAAGATATTCCCCTTCGTGTATATCGAGGACGACGTGGTGATAGGCGACAACTGCATCATCTTCCCCTTCGTCAGCATCTGCGACGGTGCCCGCATCGGGAAGGGTAACAAGATCCATCAGGGCAGCGTCATTGCCGCCCTGCCCCAGGACTTCAACTTCCGTGGTGAGAAGTCGTGTGTGGAAATCGGCAACAACAACGTCATCCGTGAGAATGTGGTCATCAACCGCGGCACCCATCGCGACGGCGTCACCCGTATCGGCAACAACAACTTCCTGCTGGAGGGCGCACACGTCAGCCACGACACCGTCATCGGCAACAACTGCGTCTTAGGCTATGGCGCGAAGATTGCCGGCGACTGCGAAATCGGCAACGGCGTCATCTTCTCGTCGGGAGCCATCCAGAACGCCAATACCCGTGCCGGCGACCTCTCGCTGATTCAGGCCGGTACGGCTTTCTCGCACGACGTGCCACCGTATATCATCGCAGGTGGTTCGCCGATGGAGTATGGCGGTCCGAACACTACGATGCTCGACAATGCCGGTATTGACAAGAAGGTGCAGAAGCACATTGCCAACGCCTACCGTCTGCTGTTCAACGGAAAGACGAGCGTCTACGACGTCATCCTCCAGATTAAGGAGCAGGCGCCCGACAGTCCGGAAATCCAGAACATCGTTAAGTTCCTGGAGAACACGAAACGAGGTATCATGGGTAAATAATAAAACGAGCAATCCCCGCCAATTGGTGGGGATTGTTGTTAATACGAGGCCGTGCAGGGTATGCCGGCCGCAATCACGCGGTCGCGAATGGCATCCAACTCCTCGCGACTCGCTTTCTGCAGCGACAGGTCGGGTGTCTCGCGGTCGATGGTGTAGATCATCACCTGCTCGGGGGCAATGTCCTTGACCGCGTCGAGCCAGGGAGCGACGTAGTCGTCGGTGGTGTTGTCGATGCCGGGACCCTTGAGGAACATTGTCTGGATGATGACGTGCCCGTTGAACGCCTTCATCCGCCCGATGATGGCCTCGACGTCGTACGTGCCGTTGGGATGGTCTACCTTGTTGATGAAGTCGGCATCGACGGTGTCGAGTTTCAGGATGTTGTTGTCGACACGCATCAGGGCGTCGTGGACGCTCTGGCGGTGAATCATCGTCGAGTTCGACAGTACCGACACCTTGGCCTGCGGACAATAGCGGTCGCGCAGACGGATGGTGTCGTCGATGATCTCTGCAAAATGCGGGTGACACGTCGGCTCGCCGTTGCCGGCAAAGGTCAGCACGTCAGGCATCTGACCGTCCTCCGCCATCTGCTGCAGCTTGCGTTCCAGTGCCGTGGCCACCTCCTCGCGGGAAGGCAGCGGCAGGGTGGGGCGGTGGTCCTCGTTGAAGCCGCACTCGCAATAGATGCAGTCAAAGGAGCACACCTTACCGTCGCGCGGCAGCAGGTTGATGCCTAATGAAATGCCCAGTCGGCGGCTCTGTACGGGGCCGAAGATGGGCGAGGGATAGATAATCGTACTCATAGCGGCTGCAAAATTACAAAAAAGTTTTGGGTTTTACCAAATTATTGTGTATCTTTGCACGCGAATTTGAATTTTACGTACGTAAAGTATAGATGAGTAAGAAGAAAAGAACGACCCGTCGCCGTAACGGCTTGCAGGTTGTTACATTGTGTATCAGCACGACGATGGTGCTGATATTGCTTGGGCTTGTGGTATTCTCGGTACTCACGGCTCATAACCTGTCCAACTATGTGAAAGAGCACTTGACGGTGACCGTCATGCTGGGTGATACGGTGAGCACGAACGATGCCCACCGGCTATGTCGTGAGCTCTACCACCGGCCCTACGCCCACAACATCGACTATGTGAGCAAGGAGCAGGCGCTGAAGGACCAGACGGAAGCCATGGGCAGCGATCCCTCGGAGTTCTTGGGAATGAACCCCTTCGTGGCGACGCTGGAACTGCAGCTGAACTCTGACTATGCCAACCGCGACTCCCTGGCCTGGATAGCTGCCGAGCTGAGGAAGAACCCGAAGGTGAGCGATGTAGCCTATCAGGAAGACCTGATGGACAAGGTGAACAAGAACCTGCAGAAGGTGAGTCTTGTGCTGTTGGTACTGGCCCTGCTGCTGACGTTCATCAGCTACTCTCTGGTGAACAATACGGTGCGCCTGCGTGTCTATTCGCAGCGCTTCCTGATACACACGATGAAACTGGTGGGCGCCTCCTGGGGCTTTATCCGCCGCCCGTTTATGTACACGGGGCTGACTGTCGGATTCGTGGCTGCGCTGCTGGCCTGCATCGTCCTGGGCGCAGGGGTGTGGAGCCTCTACCAATATGAGCCCAACCTGACCTCTATCATCACGTGGCAGGTGCTGGCCGTTACGGGCATTGCCGTCCTGCTCTTCGGACTGGTCATCACGTCGCTGTGTTCGTATATCTCGGTGAACCGTTTCCTGAGGATGCGTGCCCAGGAACTGTATAAAATTTAGAACATTAAAGATTAAACATTAAACATTAGAAATTAAACATTAAATCAAGTAAAATTGAGGATATGAACGATAATATGAAAAGAGATTTGGCTTTTGGCCGCATGAACTTCATTCTGCTGGCCGTAAGTATGGTCGTCGTCGTCATCGGTTTCATCCTGATGAGTGGTGGCAGCTCGACAGAAGAAGCTTACAACCCCGACATTTTCAGTACCCGCCGCATTGTGGTGGCACCCGTGGTGTGCCTGCTGGGATTCCTTTCGATGATCTATGCCGTGGTGCATAAGTCGAAGGACGAAGTGCAGAAGGAGGAGACTAAATGACCTGGATAGAAACCGTCATCATCGCCATCGTGGAGGGACTCACCGAGTTCCTTCCCGTCTCGTCGACGGGACACATGATTATCACCCAGAACCTCTTGGGCATCGAGCAGGGTGATCCTTTCGTCCACGCCTTTACGTTCATTATACAGTTTGGCGCCATCCTCTCGGTGGTGTGCCTCTACTGGAAGCGGTTCTTTAAGTTCGACCATTCGCCAGCCCCCGAGGGCTGTTCGTGGTGGCAGCGCCTGAAACACAGGTACTACTTCTACTGGCTCCTTTTCGTGGGCGTGCTACCAGCGGTCATCATCGGTCTGGCGGCGAAGAAGTCCGGCCTGCTCGACTGGCTGCTCGACAGCGTCGAGGTGGTCGCCGTGATGCTGGTGGTAGGCGGTGTGTTCATGCTGTTCTGCGACAAGCTCTTCAACAAAGGCAGCGACGATAGGAAAGTCAACGAGAAGCGCGCCTTTATGATTGGCCTGTACCAGTGTATCTCGGTCATCCCCGGCGTGTCGCGGTCGATGGCCACCATCGTAGGCGGTATGACACAGGGACTGACACGTAAGCGCGCTGCTGAGTTCTCGTTCTTCCTGGCAGTGCCCACGATGGCCGGCGCCACGCTCCTCGACCTGCTCGACCTTGTCAAGGAAGATGCCGTCTGGGCAACGTCACATAACATCATGATGCTCCTCTTAGGCTGTGTCGTGGCCTTTGTTGTGGCCCTGCTGGCTATGAAGTGGTTCGTGGCCTTTCTCACCAAGTATGGTTTCAAGGCATTTGGTATCTATCGCATCATCGTCGGCACCATTATCATCGTGTTGCTGCTGACGGGTCATTCACTTGCAATGGTAGACTAATGGATTTTAACGAAGGAACATTCATCTATATCAATAAGCCCTACCGGATGTCGTCGTTCGGCGCTTTGGCCCACATCCGCTACGTCGTGTCGAAGAAACTGCACGTCAAGCGGGTGAAGATGGGACACGCCGGCACCCTCGACCCTCTGGCTACGGGTGTGCTCATCCTCTGTACGGGCAAGGCCACGAAACAGATAGAGACGTTGCAGCTCCACGACAAGGAGTACACCGCCACCCTGCAGCTCGGCGCCACGACATCGTCGTTCGACCGTGAGCATACCGTTGACAGGACCTACCCGACGCGCCACATCACCCGCGAACTCATCCTTCGCGTGCTCAAAGACTTCGTTGGCGACATTATGCAGGAACCACCCCTCTATTCCGCTTGTATGGTAGCTGGCGACAGAGCCTACGAACTGGCCCGTAAGGGCATCGACCACCGTCTGGCCGCCAAGCCTGTGCGTATCGACGAGATAGAGCTGACAGACTTCGACCCGGCGACGATGCAGATGAGCATCCGTGTGGCCTGCGGCAAGGGCACCTATATCCGCTCCCTGGCCCGCGACATCGGTAAGGCTTTAGGCAGTGGTGCTTTCTTGACGGCACTCTGCCGGACCCGCGTGGGTGACGTCCGCCTGGAGGACTGCCTGACCTTTGACACTTTCCCGCAGTGGTTAGAGGAGCAATTGGGGGAATGAGCCTTATGGGGCTTATGAGACCAATGGGGCCGATGGGAGTTCTAACTAAAACAGTAAAAAACAGCCAAAATAATGAAACTATCACAATTCAGATTCAAATTGCCTGAAGAGCAGGTCGCCCTTTATCCGCCGCATCGCACCTTTAAAGACGAGAATGGCGAGATAGAGCGCGTTTTCAGCCGTGACCAGTCACGGCTGATGGTCGTTCACCGCAAGCGTCAGGAGATAGAGATGTACAAGAAAGACGCTGACGGCAACGATACCGACCAGTTTATGACGTTCCGCGACCTGGTGAACTACTTCGACGAGGGCGATACCTTTATCTTCAATGATACCAAGGTCTTTCCCGCCCGTCTCTACGGCACGAAAGAGAAGACCGACGCCAAGATAGAGGTGTTCCTGTTGCGTGAACTCAACGAGGAACTGCGCCTGTGGGATGTACTCGTGGAACCAGCCCGCAAGATACGTATCGGCAACAAACTCTTCTTCGAGGAGGACGGCCCGATGGTTGCCGAGGTCATCGACAACACGACGAGCCGCGGCCGTACGCTGCGCTTCCTCTACGACTGTGAGCACGAGGAGTTCAAGCGCGAACTCTTCGCCTTGGGCGAGGCACCGCTGCCGCGCTACATCGTCGACCGCCGGCCTGCCGATGCTGACGATATGGAGAACTTCCAGACCATCTTTGCCCGCAACGAGGGCGCCGTCACCGCCCCTGCCACGGGTCTGCACTTCAGCCGCGAACTGCTGAAGATGATGGAGATTCGCGGTTTCAACTTCGCCTACCTTACCGTCCACTGCGGTTTGGGCTGTTTCGACCCTATTGAGGTAGAAGACCTGACCAAGCATAAAATGGGCTCAGAGCAGGTCATCATCAGCGACGACTGCTGCCGTTTGGTGAATGAGACCAAGGAACAGGGTCGCCGGGTATGCGCCGTGGGTGTCAGTACGGCACGCGCCACAGAGTCGTCTGTCGGTACCGACGGAATGTTGAAGCCCTTCGACGGCTGGACCAATAAGTTCATCTTCCCGCCATACGACTTCGGACTCTCCAATGCGCTGATAGCCAACTTCTATCATCCTGAGTCGACGATGATGATGCTGACAGCGGCCTTTGGCGGCTACGACCTCGTCTACGAAGCCTACGAGCAGGCCGTCGACAAAGGCTATATGTTCGGCTGCTATGGCGACGGTCTGCTGATTCTCGACGATTAGAAGACCCACCCCCTGTGCCCCTCCCTGCGAGGGAGGGGAGTAATATGTTAAACCATTATGGCAGACCATCAGGTATATTTGGGGCTAGGCTCCAATCTCGGCAATCGTTGGGAGAATCTTGAACAGGCCATTAGGTTCATTGACGAGCAAGTAGGGACGGTGACACGCCAGTCGTCGTTCGTCGAGACGGAGCCGTGGGGCTTCCAGTCTGACAACCATTTCCTCAATGCCGTCGTCCTCTGTGAGACCGATAAGACACCGCGCGAGATTCTGCGGCTGACGCAACAGATAGAACGTGACATGGGACGGCATAAAAACGTCAATCGCAGATTGACAAACCGCAACTACACCGACCGACCGATAGACATCGACATCCTGCTCTACGACGACCTGAGCGTCGACGAGCCAGACCTGAAGATACCCCATCCGCTGATGTATGAGCGCGACTTCGTGATGCTGCCGCTCAGAGAGATTAACAACAAACTATAACTAATAATACTAAGACAATGAGAAAAACTGTTCTTCTGTTCCTCTGTCTTTCGGCTGTCCTCTGTCTGAAAGCACAGAATCCGTACAAGCAGTACACCGACAACCTGCCGTTTAAGATGGCAGAAGTGAAAGCCCCCGTCATTCCCGATGCGAAGGTGTCGCTGAAGGATTTCGGCGCCGACCCCACTGGGAAGCAGCTCTGCACAGATGCCTTCGCCAAGGCTATCGACCAGCTGTACAAGATGGGCGGCGGTCATCTCGTCGTGCCCCGTGGCGTGTGGCAGACAGGCCCCGTGGTGCTGCGCTCAAATATCGACCTGCACTTGGAGGCTGGCGCCGTTATCCAGTTTGCTGCCGACGAAAACCTCTATCCCCTTATCAAGACATCCTTCGAGGGCCTTGACACCCGTCGCTGTCAGTCGCCACTCTCTGCCAATGGTGCTACCAATATCAGCATCACGGGACATGGCGTCATCGACGGAAATGGCCAGTACTGGCGTCCCGTGAAGCACTCCAAAGTCACGGAAGGCCACTGGAAGCGCCTGTTGGCTATTCCCGGCAGTCAGGAGATGAAGAAAGACTACTGGGTGCCATCCGCAGGGTATGCCAAGGGCGAAGAGGGGGCGAACATGAACGTTCCCGCCGCCCAGACCGAAGAGGAATGGCAGGCTGTGAAGCGGTTCCTGCGTCCCGTCATGGTGAGCCTCGTCAACTGTAAGAACGTGCTGCTCGAGGGCGTCATCTTCCAGAACTCCCCCGCGTGGAACCTTCATCCGCTGATGTGCCAGAATATTATTATAGATAATGTACTCGTGCGTAACCCCGCCTACGCCCAAAATGGCGATGCCCTCGACCTGGAGTCGTGTACCAACGCTCTGATTGTCAACTCGCGCTTCGATGCTGGCGACGATGGTATCTGCATCAAGAGCGGTAAGGACGCCGACGGCCGTCGCCGCGGTATTCCCTGCGCTAATGTCGTTGTCGACGGTTGTACCGTCTTTGCCGGTCATGGCGGCTTTGTTGTAGGCTCCGAGATGAGCGGTGGCGTGAAGAATATCAAGGTGGCAAACTGCCAGTTCGTGGGCACCGACGTCGGCTTGCGCTTCAAGTCTACCCGTGGCCGTGGCGGCATCGTGGAGAACATCTTCATCGACGGCATCTCTATGACCGACATTGAGACCTACGCCCTCACGTTTAATATGTATTATGGTGGCAAGTCCGTGACTGAGACACTGGCTGCTGGTAGTCAGAAAGAGGCTGAGCACATGCCCGTCACCGAGGAGACACCTATCTTCCGCAACATTGACATCCGCAATGTCGTCTGCCACAATGCCGGCTATGCCATGGAGTTCAACGGACTGCCCGAGATGCCTATCAACGGCATCACCCTGAAGGACATCGACATCACGGCTAAGAAAGACGCCACCTTCCAGTACTGTAAGGGTATCAAGAAAGATAACGTCAATATTACGTTGATAAAATAAAAAAAAGAGGCAAACGCCTCTTTTTTTTGTTAGTCACCGATGCTGCGCACAGGCTTCTCTACGACTGTCGAGTCGGTAGTGCCGCCGCGGGTCGTGCGCGACCAGTAGTAGTCGTCGTACCAGTCATCGTAGCCCCAGCGGTTGTAACTGTTCCAGTTGGGCGCTGATGTGTGGTAGAGCGAGAAGTCTACGCGCTGACCGTTGTCATAGAGCGTGCCCGTGAAGCGGTCGTTGTTCAGGCGGTAGTTGCGGATGGTGAAGTGTGTGCCGTCCTCGCGGAAGTAGATGTCGATGTCCGACAGGTTCACCGTCCAGCGGATGTGGTTGGCCACGTAGTCCCAGGGAGCATCCGAGTAGTAGTCCACCCAGTAGCCTTCTCCGCTGGAGTAGCGGTAAGGATCCTTCAGGAATGTTATTTCTGTATAGGTGGCGTAGTACGTCCGTCCGCTATACGTCGACTTGATTCTCATCTCGCCGCGCCAGGTGCCTTCCAGGGTGTAGGCAATGTCCTCGTCTTCGTCCCACCAGTCGCAGGAGGTCAGCGTTGTCATGGTCATGCTTGCTATGAGCAGCATTGTCAGATAGGTATAAAACTTCTTCATAATCGTAGCTTTTGTCAGGTGAATACTCTTGTTTTCTAATCTCTGGTGCAAAGATACGACAATTTCTTCAATGCCACAAGGGGTAAAACTATAAAACCGCATAGGGATTTCCCTACGCGGTTTTATTTTTGCCTTTTTGCTGCTTTACCTATTACTTACGCAGGCCGAGAGCCTTCACGATAGCACGGTAGCGGTTGATGTCGTTCACATAGAGATACTTCAGCAGTTTGCGGCGACGACCTACCAGCATGGTCAGCGAGCGAGCGGTACCGAAGTCCTTGTGGTTCTTCTTCAGGTGCTCCGTCAGGTGCTTGATACGATAGGTGAACAGGGCAATCTGTGCTTCGGCAGAACCGGTGTCAGTAGCACCCTTGCCGTACTGGCTGAAAATCTCAACCTTCTTTTCTTTGTCTAAATACATTGTTTTGATGAATTAATTGTTAATACTAAACATCCTTCAAAAGTCCTTTCCGCCTTCATCAACGACGGGGGCTTCGTCAAATGCGGCTGCAAAGGTACTGCTTTTTCTCCGAACTGCCAAATGTTTACGGAATTTTTTCTACTTGCAAAGATTGAAGGCGCTCTTGAAGGCCCTTTTCTCTCTTCCTGTAAATCCTTGCGTGCTAATACGAAAAAAGAGCTGGAAGTTTGGTGACTTCCGGCTTTTTTTGTACCTTTGCACCCGATTTCAACAAAACGACGTATGCAAGACATCAGGAATATTGCAATTATTGCTCACGTAGACCACGGCAAGACGACGCTCGTGGACAAGATGATGCTGGCAGGAAACCTCTTCCGCGAGGGACAGGACCTGTCGAGCCAAGTACTGGACGCCAATGACCTCGAGCGTGAGCGAGGCATCACTATTCTCTCGAAGAATGTGAGTATCAACTGGAAAGGAACGAAAATCAATATTATCGACACTCCGGGACACTCCGACTTCGGTGGCGAGGTTGAGCGCGTGCTCAACATGGCCGATGGCTGCCTGCTGCTCGTCGACGCCTTCGAGGGACCTATGCCGCAGACGCGCTTCGTGCTTCAGAAGGCGCTGCAAATCGGCCTCAAGCCTATTGTCGTTGTCAACAAGGTCGACAAGCCCAACTGCCGTCCCGAGGAGGTCTACGAGATGGTGTTCGACCTGATGTTCTCGCTGAACGCCACCGAAGACCAGCTTGACTTCCCCGTCGTCTACGGTTCGGCCAAGAACGGCTGGATGGGCGAGGACTGGCAGAAGCCGACCACTGACATCACCTATCTGCTTGACAAGATTGTCGAGGTCATCCCCGCACCGCAGCAGATTGAGGGTACACCGCAGATGCTCATTACCTCTTTGGACTATAGCAGCTATACGGGCCGTATCGCCGTGGGGCGTGTCCATCGCGGCAAGCTGAAGGACGGTCAGCAGGTGACGATCGCCCACCGCGACGGTTCGATGGAGAAGACGAAAATCAAGGAACTGCATACCTTCGACGGTATGGGCCACCAGCGCATTGAGCAGGTAGACTGCGGCGACATCTGTGCCGTCATCGGACTCGAGAAGTTTGAGATTGGCGACACCATCTGCGACGTCGAGAACCCCGAGCCGCTGCCTCCCATTGCCATTGACGAGCCGACGATGTCGATGCTCTTTACCATCAACGACTCGCCCTTCTTCGGTCGTGAGGGTAAGTTCGTCACCTCGCGCCATATCAACGACCGTCTGCAGAAAGAGCTTGAGAAGAACCTCGCCCTGCGCGTCGAGCCGTTTGAGGACTCTACCGACAAGTGGGTCGTCTCCGGCCGTGGCGTGCTACACCTCTCTGTGCTCATCGAGACGATGCGTCGTGAGGGCTACGAACTGCAGGTGGGGCAGCCCCAGGTTATATATAAAGAGGTGGACGGCGTGAAGTGCGAGCCCGTCGAGGAACTTACCATCAACGTCCCCGAGGAGTTTGCCTCGAAGATGATTGACATGGTGACCCGCCGCAAGGGCGAGATGACCTCGATGGAGAGTCAGGGCGAGCGCACGAATATTGAGTTCGACATCCCCTCGCGCGGCATCATCGGTCTGCGTACCAACGTGCTGACAGCCTCTCAGGGCGAGGCCATCATGGCCCACCGCTTCAAGGAGTACCAGCCCTACAAGGGCGAGATTGAGCGTCGCGTCAACGGTTCGATGATTGCCCTTGAGACGGGCAACGCCTTTGCCTACGCCATCGACAAACTGCAGGACCGTGGTAAGTTCTTCATCGATCCCGGTGAGGATGTCTATATGGGACAGGTCGTCGGCGAGCACGTCCACGACAACGACCTCGTCATCAACGTCTGCAAGGCCAAGCAGCTGACCAACGTCCGTGCTTCGGGTACCGACGACAAGGCACGCATCATCCCCAAGACCGTCATGTCGTTGGAGGAATGTCTGGAATATATCAAGGAGGACGAGCTTGTTGAGGTGACGCCACAGTCCATGCGTATGCGCAAGACCATCCTCGACCACGACCAGCGTAAGAAGGCTAACAAGCAGTAGGATAATATTATGAGGGGTAGATTCTACCTAATAGCGTGCTCAATTCTTTCATGCCTGTGCGCATTTCCAATATGTACACAGGCATCGGATATTATTCACGTCTATGTTAGTAGTCGCGATACGATTCGTCATATAGCTGTCAGGAATGTATACGATGGCGATACACTACCTGTACGTTTTCATGGCACTTATCGTAACGTCGGAGAACCGCAGAGGAAGCCGCCTCTCTCCCCTCCCTTAGGCTGAAATGTGGTGACACCTCTTACACCTGGCACTTAACTGCTTGAATATCAGTGCTTTTTTTTGTGGCTTAGTCGCACCAATGGTGACACCAAAGGTCGCACCAGGTGTCGCACCAACCCTTTCGCCAATGTTTCACGCCAAAGCCGAAAATTTCACGGCCGCTCGTAAAAATTTCGCGGCCTCTCAGAAAAATCTCGCGGCCTCTCAGAAATGTTTCACGGTCTGGCATGATATCCGGGTGCTACCTTTGGTGCGACTATAGGTGTCACCTTTGGTGCGACTACCCTCCGTAAATTTGGCTTTGATTTTCAAGCAGTTAAGTGCCAGGTGTAAGAGGTGTCACCTATTTCTCTTGAAAACACTTTGCCGTTTCGCAGGAAATGCGTATCTTGTGATGACCATTAATCAGATTGCCGAGGCCACAGGACTCACTGCCGAGACCGTCAATGGTTTATAACAGTATTTTAAATACTTGAGCAGGTATGGCTGAAGCTGAATGAACCCTATTTTATGCGTCGGCAAAGATTTTTCCGTCGTCGAGGGTGACCTGTAGCTTGGTGTACTCGCTGTGGAAATTGTGCTGCAGACGGTCGAGGTAGCGGGCGCTCTCCCACTTGCACATAGGTAGGTCGTGGAGCAGGTAGTTGCCGCACGATTCCGGTTGCGTGGCCGGCACCTCCGTCTGGGTGAGTATCCATTCCAGACACTCGATGGTCAGTTGGCGCATATCTTCGACGGTATAGGTGCCTGTCATGATGATATACATACCTGTCAGACATCCCATTGGTCCGACGTAGACGACGTCGTCCTTGACACGGCTGTTGCGAAACCATGTAGCCATCAGATGCTCCAGACTGTGTATGGCAGCTGGGGCTACGGCAGGTTCCTTGTTGGGTTCGGTGATGCGCAGGTCGTAGGTGGTGAACCCTTTGTCTTCGCGCGAGACGTAGATGCCTGGCTTCAAGTGTGTGTGGTCGATGGTAAAGCTCTGTATTACTTCCATAGTGATTCTACGAATGTTTTGGTGACTTGGAATGAGTTAGCTGCAATGGTGTCCCAGAAGTTGTGATACTGCGAGGCGTCGATGTCGCGCAGGGGGATGTCGCTGACGACGCGGAAGGAGATAAATTTCACCTTATTTATATAGCAGGTCTGCGCGATGGCGCACGACTCCATGTCGACGGCCTTGGCTTCGGGGAAGTGACCTACTATCTCGCGCATCTTGTCACGGGAGTCTACAAACCAGTCGCCGGTGACGATCAGTCCTGGGTGTATCTTCACGCCGCAATCCAGACTTCTGGCTTTCTCCAACAGCCATGAGTCGGCTTGGTAGCGTGCTGGCAGTCCCTGCACCTGTCCGTAGATGGTGGTGTCGTCGATTGCTTTACCGCAGTAGACGTCATGGTACGTCAGTTCCGCACTGACGACGACGTCCTGTATGTTGATGTCGTCGCCGTTGCCGCCGGCGCAGCCGCTGGAGATGATGACGTCGGGCTGGAACTCATTGATCATACGCTGTGCGCCGAGGGCGGCGTTCACCTTGCCGATGCCGCATTTCTCGACGCGCACCGAACCGTCGGTAAAGAGCTGCTGCAGCTGCTGCAACTCCTTGTCCATAGCTACTATAATTCCTATTTTCATCATTTTCTGTGGTTTTGGCTACAAAGGTACGAAAAATTTTTGTACCTTTGCACGCAGAAACAAAAAAACTTGCAAGTTATGACCATATTGAAGAAGTGGCTACCCGACATCGTGGTAGTGTTATTGTTTGCTGTTGTGGCGTTTGCCTATTTCTTTCCCGCCGACATCGAGGGACGTATTCTCTACCGTCACGACTCGTCGGCAGGACGCGGTTCCGGTCAGGAACAGACTGAGTATCAGCAGCGTACAGGTGAGCGTACACGCTGGACGAACGCGCTGTTCTCAGGTATGCCGACCTACCAGATGGCACCATCGTACAAGAGTAGCGACACACTGAGCACGGCCATCAGTGCCTACCACCTCTGGTTGCCGGAGAACGTGTGGTATGTCTTTGCCTACCTGCTTGGCTTCTATATCCTGCTGCGTGCCTTCGACTTCCGCTGGTATCTGGCGGCGTTAGGTTCGGTGATGTGGGCTTTCTCCACGTATTTCCTGATTATCATCGCTGCCGGCCACATCTGGAAGGTGTGGGCATTGGCCTACCTGCCGCCGATGATAGCGGGTGTGGTGCTGGCCTATCGTGGAAAGTATCTGTGGGGACTGGTCCTGACGGGCATCTTTGCCGCCTTCGAAGTGTTTGCCAACCACGTACAGATGACCTACTACTATCTGTTTATCATACTCTTTATGGGGTTGGCCTATTTGGTGGAGGCCATACGCGAGAAGCGCTATGTACACTGGCTGAAGGCTACGGCAGCCTGTATCGTTGGCGGTCTGTTAGGTGTGCTGGTCAATCTGTCGAATCTCTACCACACATGGCAGTATGGTCAGGAGTCGATGCGCGGAAAGAGCGAATTGGTGAAGGCCGACACGGGCAACCAGACCAATAGCGGATTGGAGCGCGACTACATCACACAGTGGTCGTATGGCATCGGCGAGACGTGGACGCTGCTTGTGCCCAATACGAAGGGTGGTGCTTCGCAGCCGTTGGCTGCCAATAAGACGGCTATGGCTCATGCCGACAACAACTACATTGGTATCTATCAGCAGTTGGGACAGTACTGGGGCGAGCAGCCCGGCACGCAGGGCCCTGTCTACGTGGGCGCCTTTGTGCTTTTCCTGTTTGTCTTGGGCCTGTTCATCGTCAAGGGACCGATGAAGTGGGCGTTGCTCGCTGCTACGGTGCTGAGCATCCTGCTGTCGTGGGGTAAGAACTTCATGGGCTTTACCGACTTCTTCCTCGACTATGTGCCGATGTATGCCAAGTTCCGTACCGTGGCCTCCATCCTGGTCATTGCCGAGTTCACCATCCCCCTGCTGGCCATGTTGGCGCTGAAGGAGTGGATTATGACCTACTCCCAACCCCTCCCTGTGAAGGAGGAGAGTGGTAACACTCAAGGGAAGAAACAGTCTATGCCCCTCCATGACAGGCCGTGGGCGAGTCTTTGGATTGCCTTTGTCTTGACGGGCGGCATTGCCCTGCTGTTTGCCGTGATGCCCGACGTGTTCTTTGGCAATTACGTTTCGTCGGCAGAGATGCAGGCGATGTCGCAGATTCCTGCCGACCAGCTTCAGCCGCTGTTGGCAAACCTGTCGGAGATGCGTCGGGCGATGTTCACCAGCGACGCCTGGCGTTCGTTCTTCATCATCGTCATCGGCACGCTCTGCCTGCTGTTATATCGTGCCAAGAAGTTGCGTGTAGAGGTGATGACAGCCGTGTTGGCGGCTCTCTGCCTCTTCGACTTGTGGCAGGTGAACAAGCGCTACCTCAACGACGAGATGTTCGTACAGAAGGCCGAGCGCGAGATGGCTCAGCCGAAGACGGAGACCGACGAGATCATCCTGGCCGACAAGACGCTCGACTACCGTGTGTTGAACTTGGCGTCGAACACGTTCAACGAGAACGAGACATCCTATTATCATAAGAGCATCGGCGGCTACCACGCTGCCAAGCTGCGCCGTTATCAGGAACTGATAGAAGCCTATATCGCACCAGAGATGCAGCAGGCGTTCCAGGCTGTGGCCGATGCTGCCGGCGATATGACGCAGGTAAAGGGCGACAGCCTCTATCCGGTGCTGAATATGCTCAACACCCGCTACTTTATACTTCCTTTGCAGTCGGGTAAGACCGTGCCTGTAGCTAATCCTTATGCCTACGGCAATGCATGGTTCGTCGACCGCGTGCAGCTGGTGGATAATGCCAATGAGGAACTGGATGCCATTGCCCAGCTCGACCTGCGCCATGAGGCTGTTGCCGACAAGAAGTTCGGCGAGCAGCTGAAGGCCGTTGCCGAGACTGCTGCCGACTCTGCCGCTGTGGTGACGCTGACGGCTTACGAGCCAAACCGCTTGACTTATGACGTGACGTCGGCCAAGGGTGGGGTAGTGGTGTTCTCGGAAATCTATTATCCTGGCTGGACGGCTACCATCGACGGTGAGCCGGCAGAGTTGGGACGTGTCGACTACGTGCTGCGTGCACTGACTGTCGGCCCTGGGCGCCATCAGGTGGAACTGGCCTTCTTCCCCAAGTCGATAGATACCACGGAGACAATAGCCTACGTCTCATTAGGCTTGCTCTTGTTGCTGATAGTCTTAGCTGTGGTGCTGTCGGTCAGACGGCGTTCAAAATGTGATGCCTGACATAGCCTCTGTGACCGAAAATGGCCACGACGGCAAAGCAGATCAGTGGTATGATGAATGACAGGTTGACTGAAGACAGACCTAACAGCGTGATGTGGGTGTCAATAATGGCAGCCTGAATAGCGGGGAAGATGGCACCGCCAGAGACAGCCATTGTCATACCGGCACTGGCCAGTTTGACATTCTTGCCCATGCCGCGTAATCCCATACCATAGATGGTGGGGAACATGAGTGACATACAGGCGCTGGCGGCAATGAGGCAGTAGAGACCGTTGCGGTCGGTGAACAGTATGACGCCGCAGAGGAGCACGCTGCCAGTAATGGCCATGATCGACAGCAGACGTCCGGCTCGGAATATCTTGAGCAGCCATGCGCAGATGAATCGGAAGACAGCAAACGCTATGATGGCTGCGATGTTATATTTCTGCGACAGCAGTTCGGCATTCTTCTCAATGATTCCTTCCGACATGAAAATGCGCATGCCATACTGGATGATATAAGCCCAGCAGCATACCTGTGCACCAACGTAGAAGAACTGAGCTATCAAGGCCTCACGGTAGTTCTCGTTTTTGGCAAGCTCGGAAAACTCCTCACGCAGGCTCGTGGTGTCCTTGGTGTCATTATACGGATTTATGCGCTGCAGGCGTATGACTACCAGCAACATAATGGCAATGGCACTGATAAGGATATAGGGCTGTATGAGTACGGTCAGGTCGTGATTCTTGACAATTTCGAACTGGGTAACCGGCAAACGCATGCGAGTCTCAGTAGACAGCGGACTGATGCCGTCCTGCACCACGTTACGCGTGATGAACATACCAATAACGGCACCCAAGGCGTTGATGGCCTGTGCTAAGTTCAGCCGCCTGATGCCGCTGACTTCGCTGCCCATGCAGTAGACCATCGGGTTACAGCAGGTCTCCAGCAGAGCCAGCCCGCAGGTCATCGTAAAGTAAGCGAAGAGGAAAGGCGAGAACAGACCGATGAACTTGGCTGGCAGGAAAAGCAGTGAACCGGTAGCGTAGATACCCAATCCCAAGAGCACGCCGGCTTTGAAGTTGTATTTCCTGATAAAGATAGCTGCGGGGATGGCCATGACAAGATAGCCGAAGTGGTTAGCCATAGTCACCATGTTACCCTCAAAGGTGCTCATCAGGAACACCTTCGAGAAAGTGTTGGCCACGATGGGGGTCATGTCGTTAGAGAAGCCCCATAGTGCGAAACAGCACGCTATAAGTATAAAGAGTAATAACTGTTTACTGCTTAGTTCTCCGAAAAGGTCGTACTTCTGGTATTTCATTGTTTCTGTATTTGTAAGTATTAGGCAGGGCAAAAGTAATAAAAAAGAATGATAAAAGCACATTTTTTGCAAAATAATTTGTAATTTTGCAAAAGAAAACGACAAAATATGAAAATATTACTATCCTTACCCCCTAATTTGGTGGGTTGTTTCCATGATATCACGGGAATGAGCCGTGATGATTATTTCTGTACGTGCGACCCCATTGGCCATCGTTTAGGCAGTGGCGGCGGCACGGCTTGGCTCTTGCAGCAGGCCTGCGGCGAGGCTCCCTTTGCCGAGTGGCTGGCACAGGACAAGCGCATCCTTATACATGCCGGCGGACAGAGCCGCCGGCTGCCTTCCTATGCCGTGCAGGGAAAAGTACTCATGCCGGTGCCCGTATTCCGTTGGGAGCGTGGCCAGCGTCTCGACCAGACGTTGCTCGACCTGCAGCTGCCCCTCTACCGTCGGCTGATGGCGATGGCTCCCGACAATATCCATACCATGGTGGTCAGCGGTGATGTCCTCATCCGCACCACGCAGCCCCTGCAGCCTGTCCCTGATGCCGACGTCGTCTGCTACGGTCTGTGGTTGCCTGCTGCGACGGCCACCCACCACGGCGTCTTCGTCAGCAGTCGTCAGTCGCCAACGGTGCTGAAGCAGATGCTCCAAAAGCCGTCGGTGCAGACGCTGAACGACCTGCAGAAAGACCATTACTACCTGACCGATATCGGCGTGTGGATGCTCAGCGACCGCGCTGTGAAATTGCTGATGAAACGCTGTGAGGATGGGCCTTACGACCTCTACGGCGAGTTCGGCTGTACGCTGGGTACCGCCCCGACCATTGACGACCCCGAACTGCGCCAGCTGACGGTGGCTGTCGTCCCCCTGCCTGGCGGCGAGTTCTACCACTTCGGCACCAGCCGCGAGATGATAGCGTCGACGCTCGCCGTACAGAACCTGGTGAGCGACCAGCGCGAGATTATGCATCTCGACCGCAAACCTCACCCCTCGATCTTCGTGCAGAACTCTGTCACCGAGGTCGGTTTTACCGAGGAGAACACCAATATCTGGATTGAGAACTCCCACGTCGGCAAGAACTGGAAGCTGACGCACGACCATGTCATCACGGGTGTGCCCCGTAATGACTGGGATATCAGCTTGGAACCGGGCGAGTGTATCGACGTCACACCTGTCGGCGACAGCGATTACGAGGTACGCCGCTACCGCATCGATGATCCTGTCGACAGCAATGCGCTGGCGGAGCGGGCCAACCTGCGCCGCCTCTTTGCCCAGCGCCGTGAGTATCAGCGTGAGAATCTGTCGACGATGGCTGCCAACTGGCAGCACAGCGTCTTCTACCAGCTCGACCTGAACGACACGGCACGGCGGTTCCGCGACGAACAGCTGCCCCTGCCGGCGCCGCTGCCTGTCGATGCCCCGCTGATGACGCGCATCCACGATGCCATGTTCCGTGGCGACAGCCAGCAGGCTTTTGCCCTGCTCCGCGATGGGTTGCAAGGTAATCTCGTACCTCGCAGCACGTACCTCGAACCTCGAAAAACGATCTGCGACGATCAGATAGTCTGGGGACGTTCGCCTGTGCGTATCGACATCGCCGGCGGATGGACCGACACACCGCCTTATTGCCTGATGGAGGGCGGCAACGTGGTCAACCTGGCCATCGAGCTGAACGGCCAGCCCCCCTTGCAGGTCTATGTCAAACCCTGCCATGAGCCGCATATCATACTGCGCAGCATCGACCTCGGCGCCGCTGAGGTGGTGGAGACCTATGAGCAGCTGAAGGAATACAACAAGGTGGGCTCGCCCTTCTCCATCCCCAAGGCAGCACTGGTTTTGGCCGGTTTTGGCGGTGCTGCCAGCCTGAAGGCGCAGTTGGAGACCTTCGGCTGTGGCATCGAACTGACGCTGCTCTCGGCCATCCCTGCCGGTAGTGGCTTGGGCACCAGCAGTATCCTGGCCGCCACGGTGCTGGGTGCCCTGAGCGATTTCTGTGGACTGGGATGGGACAAGACCGAGATAGGCTCTCGCACGCTGCAACTCGAACAGTTGCTGACCACCGGCGGTGGCTGGCAGGACCAGTTCGGTGGCGTGCTGAGTGGTGTCAAACTGCTGCAGACGGGCTGCGGCTTCGTCCAAGACCCGCTGGTACGCTGGCTGCCCGACGCCCTCTATACCCTGCCGGAGTATGCCCCCTGTCACCTCTTGTATTATACAGGCATCACGCGCACTGCTAAGCATATTCTCGCCGAGATCGTGCGGCGGATGTTCCTCAACGACCGCGACCAGTTGGCCTTGTTGCGGCAGATGAAGGAGCATACGTTGCAGATGTACGACGCCATCCTGCGGCAGGACTTCCAGCAGATGGGTCGTCTCGTCCGCCGTACGTGGACGCAGAACCAGCTGCTCGACAGTGGCACCAATCCCGCCGAGGTCAAGGCTCTGACCAGCCTGATAGACGACCTCTGTCTGGGTTACAAGCTGCCGGGCGCCGGCGGTGGCGGCTATCTCTACATGGTAGCGAAGGATCCTGAGGCCGCTGCCCGCATCAAGAGTGTCCTGAGTGAGAACCGTCGTAACAAGAATGCCCGCTTCGTCGACATGACGCTGTCGAAGACTGGCCTGCAAATAAGTCGTAGCTGAAAGCGCTACGCTAGTGAATAGTGAATAGTGATGGAATTTAGGACTGTTGTTGATATACCGAAGCCTGATTTTCAGATAGAGCCGTGCGAGGAGATGCTCTTCGTCGGCTCGTGTTTTGCCGACAGCATCGGTCAGCGCTTCCTTGAAGACAAGTTCCGCGCCACCGTCAACCCCTTCGGTACGATGTATAACCCCGCCTCGGTCCTGTACACCGTGGAACGATACGAGGGCAAACCCCGTATCACCTTTATCACCCTCGGCACTAACCACGTCTACCGGCTGAAAGAGACGGGCGAGATTGTCGACAACTGCCAGAAGCGGCCCGCAGCCCTCTTTCAGGAAGAGCAGCTCAGCGTCGATGAGTGTGCCGACTACCTCCGCCGCACCGTTGACCTGCTCCGCCGCCGCCGTACCGACGTCCAGATTGTCTTCACCGTCAGTCCCATCCGCTACCGCAAGTACGGCTACCACGCCAGCCAGCTCTCGAAGGCCACCCTCCTGCTCGCCATCGAGAAGGTTATTAGCTCTTGGCAATTAGCTTTTAGCCAACAGCCAACAGCCAACAGCCAACAGCCTGTGTCCTATTTCCCCGCCTACGAGATTCTGATGGACGAGCTCCGCGACTACCGCTTCTATGCCGACGACATGCTCCACCCGTCGTCGCTGGCCGTGGAGTATATCTGGCAGCAGCTCGTCGCCCATTATTTCTCCGACGCCGCCAAGGAGTTCCTCCGCGAATGGGCGCCCCTGAAGGCCGCCCTGAACCACCGCCCCTTCAACCCCGACAGCGCCGAATACCGCCAGTTCATGCAGCAGACCGAAGCGCGCATTGCTGAACTGGCCAGGAAGTATCCCGGGCTTCAGGTCGAACAAACGGCATAAACAACTATACGCGCGCGGAATCTTTCGCCGAGATGAGACGGTGATACAAATAGAAAAACAAACGAGACACTACGATTCGCTGTGTTATTCCATTTTATTAATCTAGTGTCCACTAAAAAGAAATAATTCTCCGCTAATTGGTGTAAGTTGCTGATTGTCAGGTGAATCATGGCGGAGCATTTTTGATGTTAAGGTTGTGGGTGGAATATGGATGAGATGACAAATACCCAAAAGAGAGCTGTTAAGCAACCTGCCACTTAAGTTGTAAGAACTTATGACTTAAGTGGCAGGTTGCTTGTACTTTAGTGGTAGATTGCTGGTACTTAAGTGGTAGATTCATCAGAAGGCCATTCTTGCATGTTTAGATAACTCTTTGTTGCGGTAAGCGTATCCGCTTTGACGCCTTGCTGGCAGACGGCTCCGTAACACGGTCTTAAAATTCATCCGCCATCAATCTGCTGATATTCAGATTGTTAGGTATGGTAGCGGAGCAATTTTTCAATTATTATTCCAGCGGAATCTTTCGTCGGAATGAGACAGTGATACAAATAGAAAAACAAACGAGACACTACGATTTGCTGTGACATTTTTTTCTATTTACCTTTGCACCCACTTTCATTTTATTAATCTAAAACTATTATCACAATGAGAAAAATTACTAAATCGTTACTCGCTCTCGCCCTGTTATTCGGCGTAGTGGGGGGGGTAAAAGCACAGACAGAAACAGATCTGAAGGATCTGGAAGCTGCTAATGGTACAACAGAAGCTTGGGTTGCTTCTATTCCTGCTACTTATCCAATTGACGTTAAAGATGTTACCATTTTTGGATCGGATGCAAGTTCTCAGACAACTAATGCCAATGTAAATAAGTATGACTACATCTATTTTGAGGTGACTAATTTTGCTACAGCACATCCAGTTCGCATCTTCTTTTGGGATCCGACAGCAAATGCTCGTAAAGATTGGTATATTAAACCAGTAGAAGGAAAAGAATCTGTTTCTGATTGGTCAGTTCGGACAGATGTAACTGGAAATGGCACATACTGTGTGAAAATTCCAACTGGAGCCAGATTACAAGGTGCAAAGGGTCCATGGACATCTTCGGCGACTGATGTTGCTTATTTCCAATTCTCCAAGATGTATGTCATTGAACCTACCGATCCTCTGGCAGTGCCCAAAGCAAATTTGCAAATTGTTATTGATTTAGGTAATGCTCAAAATTCTTTTGCTAAAACGGCTGCGAGCTTCCAGGTTTTAACAGACGCCATTACAGCTGCTCAGGCTGAAATTCTAAAATCATCACCTGAAACAGATGAAACCAAGCTTTCTAATGCAGGAACAGCAATAACTGATGCTATTAATGGCTTTGTATATCAGGATGGCTATACCAAACTGACGAAAGGAATGGCTAATAATAATGTAGATTATGTCCTTAATGCAAGCACAGGTCTTCCTTATGGAACAAGTGGAGTTGATATGAACACCTATGCCGAACTGAATGAATTTGACCAGTTTATTGTACTTACTTCTGCTGGTAAACCCCGTTATTGTATGAATCGTAAGACGTCCAGTGGTCAGATTGGTGCAGACTTGGCCAGTTCTGAGATGATTGATATTAATCCGAATAACAGTAACACTTGGGCAACAGAGAAATATCAGACAATTGATGAAAATAAATTCACGTTAGATATCAAGGCAATTGCTGCCGATTGGGATGGCCTTGCAAGACTGAATTGCATCAAGGGTGCCAACTATTCTAATGTTACTGTTACCGATATGCTGCTTTATCGCACACTTACTGTTGGTGATGCAAAGTTTGCAACCTTTGGTAGCTTGTATAAAAATGCTAAGCTGAATGGTGTTACTGCTTATGCAGCTAAGTATTCTGCCGGCAAGGTGACGCTTACTGAGGTTACTAATGTTCCCGCTGGCAAGGGTGTTGTCGTTGAGGCCGCAGCCGCTGGAAGCTATGCACCCACCTTTGATGTTGCTGCTGATGACATTGATACTGATTTGCAGGTTTCTAACGGCACTGTTGAGGGTGACGGCAGCACTATTTTTGTTCTGGCAAATGGTGGTAACGGTGTTGGCTTCTATAAGCTTGCTGATGGCGTGAAAGTCCCTGCTGGTAAGGCTTATCTGGTAATACCTGCTTCCGCTCGCGACTTCATTGGCTTTGCTGACGAGGCAACGGGCATCAGCACTTCGCTAATGAATAATGGAAAAGTGAACAATGAGGTCTTCAACCTGAAGGGCCAGCGCGTCAGCCAGCCCACAAAGGGCCTGTACATTGTAAATGGTAAGAAAGTGGTAATCAAATAATCATGGAGGACAGCAATATGAAAAAGACATATATTATCCCAGCAACAGAGGTTGTAGAGATTAAGACCCATCAGCTGATTATGGCCAGCACGATGGACGTGAATAACGCACCGGAGATTACAGATTCTGAAGATATCCTCAGCCGTGAGTTTAACTTTGGCATCGACGGTTTCGGCTTGTAATTAAAGTCGCCTAACAGATAGTAATATCGCCACTCCACGCTGATGGGGTGGCGATATGAGATATTTCGATTCTTTGTTTTAATGGTTTGTACCTACCTTTGCACCAAAGATAATCACTAACAAAATTTAAAACTATTTATCACAATGAGAAAAATTACAAAATCGTTACTCGCTCTCGCCCTGCTATTCGGCGCAGTGGGGGGGGTAAAAGCTACTAAGCTCTATGCCACTTATGGCACTCCAGCCGATAAGGGTTCTTGGAATGCAGAGACAGGAGTGTACTCCTGGACTGGAAGCTATTCAAACCTAATGGACTTGTTTGTTTTCGGTGCAGGTGAATTAGCTAACTATGAATCTCTTCATTTTACTACCAGCGATTATGTCGACGGACCATACCGTGTCTGCTTTATGACAGGTAGCACCGCAACTGCCACTATCGCTTTTTATTCCGCAGGTGAGAAGAATTTGGTTTTGTCGGAAAGGGATGAAACCAAGAACTTGGATCTTTCACAAATTACCAGTATTAAGTTTGGCGGAGCATCGGATGCCGGTTCGATAACAATTACTGGAAAACCTTATTTGAAGAAGTCCACTACAGTATCTTACGATGAAACAGGTGTTTGTGTCCTTGACCCAACTGAGATTGAGACCGACGTCAACCTGACCTATAATGACTTGACTGGTGAGATGACCAGTGCAGGTGCTGGAACTTTTTCTATATTGCTCGATGTTGCAGATTTCTCAAGCGTTACAAAAATTGAACTGCTTCGTTCAGGTGATGACATCGTGCAGACATTGCAGATTACTGATGACGTGAATGGTGTCTTGAACACTTGGTATGGAAGTAAATACAGCGTAGACTTCACCGGCTATCAAGGTCAAGCGAACAGAATTACCAAACTTGCTTGGAATTGTAATACTGCCGGTACAATGACAATTACTGGTGTCCGTATCACATCAAGCGTCATAACAAGTACTCCTGGCAATGAAGTGGCTGTCGGAACTTTGGAACGTAAGTATTATGACGATGCGATGTGGAAAACTGGAATTGTTTCCACGACTTATGGAACAGGCATTGGAACTCCAATGGGCGACGGAAATGCTACGCAGGATGAGTATGTTGACCTAGCTGATTATAGTGAGCTGAGACTTTATGTGTCAAGTGGTGAACCTCGACTTTTCATGGTTAAGGAGTCTGATTTTATCCCTACAGCTGACGGCTATATCCTGACAAAGGACGGCGTGAAGCAGAATGGCCAATGGGGTGGCGTTCAGGACACGGATCATAAACTCGTGAAGAAGGGAGACTATTACTACATCACGGTATCTGACATTAAAGCAGCTTGTGGTGGTCAGGCTAAGCTGATAGGTGTAAAAGCTGAAAATGGTCAGACTTTAGACATTACTAATATTGTTGTCGTTGATCCGTCAAGACCTTACAGCTATACTATTGCTGGTATGGGGCCGCTTTCTTCTGCTGCAACTGCTGCTCTTGCAGATGTTAATGCTACAGCTATAGATGCGACTGGTATAACTGCAACAACCCAGCTGATACCAGCTAACCCCAACTGTTTTGTTGTGGCTGAAACAGGCATGGTTGCTAATGCCTACAACGTGATTGTCTCCAGCGCTTGCGCCAACCTTGTCCTCACCGACGGCTATCCCTTCAAGGCTCCCGCAGCCTTCACCGCAACGGCAGCACCGACTTACGACCGTGCGTTCACTGCCAGCACGACGACTACCGTCTGTCTGCCCTTCGCTCTGACAGCTGATGAGGCTGCTACGCTGGGCACGTTCTATGAGTTGAGCAGCTTCGACGGCAGCACACTGCACTTCACATCGGTGGATGCACCAGTGGCTAACAAGGCCTACCTTGTGGTGCCTACAGCTACAAGCCTCACACTGTCGGAGACAGACAAGAGCATTGTTGCCACACCTGCTGACCTCGGCACAGCTATCACCAACGTTGACTTCATCGGCACATTGGCTGCCACCACGATTCCTGCCAGCGATGCCACCTACAGCTACTTCGCCTACAACAACGGTTCGCTGGTGAAGATTGTTACAAATGCAGCAACTCTTCCCGCTTTCCGTGGCTATTTTAAGGTGAGCACAACTGCTATTTCTGGTGCTCGTAACCTGAACATCAGCCTCGACAACGAGGCAACGGGTATCAGCACCTTGCTAATGAATAATGGAAAAGTGAACAATGAGGTCTACAACCTGAAGGGTCAGCGCGTCAGCCAGCCCACGAAGGGCCTGTATATCGTGAATGGCAAAAAGGTTGTTAAGTAAAGAAAAAGGAGGACAGTACAATGAAAAAAATATATAATATCCCTGAAGTGAAAGTATTGAAGATACAGACCATGACCATGATCGCTGCATCCACCGATGCCAACTTGGGTGGAGCCTCAGAATATTCTGGAGGCGGTACCCTGTCCGGTTCCCGCGGTAGCGGCAGCTGGTGGGATGACGACGAGGAATAATTAGAATCAGTCAGAAACCTTTAGACGCGGGACGGCCAACCAGCCGTTCCGCGTTTTTATCACTTTTCGGTGAATATGTTTGGCTGTTCAATGTTTTTTATATACTTTTGCAGCAACAAAAAACAAATCGAACAATGACATATACCATTGAAAAGATTACCACACTGATAGGAGCGCGCCGCTATGGCGACCGAGATGCCAACGTGCGCTGGCTGCTGACAGACAGCCGTTCGCTGTGTTTCCCCGAAGAGACCCTCTTTTTCGCGCTGCACACGAAGCGCAATGACGGCCACCGCTATATTGACGATCTGTACTGTCGCGGCGTACGTTCGTTCGTCGTTGAACAGGTGCCAGACCGTCCGCAGCCCGATGCCAACTATCTGAAAGTGCCGTCAACGCTGGCAGCACTGCAGCGATTGGCAGAGCGTCATCGCGACGAGTTCAGTATTCCCGTGGTAGGCATCACCGGTTCTAACGGCAAGACGATGGTGAAGGAGTGGCTTTACCAGTTGCTGTTGCCTTCGCAGCGCATCGTCCGTTCCCCCCGCAGCTATAATTCCCAGATTGGCGTGCCGCTGTCCGTCTGGCTGTTGAACGAGCAGACAGAGGTGGCCATCTTCGAGGCGGGCATCAGTCAGCCGGGCGAGATGATGGCCTTGCACGACATAATCCAGCCTACCGTGGGTGTGCTTACCTGTTTAGGCAGTGCCCACCAGGAGAACTTCCGCTCGCTGGAGGAGAAGTGTCTGGAGAAGCTGGAACTGATGCATGGCACGCAGGCGCTTGTCTATCCGTCAGACGACAATACCGTCAGTCGTTGCATCCGTCGTCTGCAGTATCAGGGCGAGAAGATAGGCTGGTCGCGTACCGACAGCCAAGCAGCTTTCTTCGTCAAGGAACAGACCATCGACGGCCAGACGGCTCATGTCACCTATATCTATAAAGGCGAGCAGGGCGACTATACCATCCCCTTCATCGACGATGCCAGTATCGACGACAGCATCATCTGTGCCGCCACCGTCCTTCACCTGGGACTGACGCCCGCCGACCTGGCAGAACGTATGCCTCACCTCGACCCCGTCGCCATGCGCCTGGAAGTGAAGGAGGGACAGTGCGGCTGCACACTGATTAACGATTCCTATAACAGCGATGTCAACTCGCTCGACATAGCCCTCGACTTCATGAGTCGCCGTCCCGACGAGCAGGGCCGCAGCCGCACGCTCATCTTGAGCGACATCTACCAGAGCGGCGAACAGGCCGGCGAACTCTATCGTCAGGTGAACGACCTCTGCATGAAGCGCGGCATCGACAAGCTTATCGGCATCGGCGACGAAATATCGGCTCAGTCCCAAACCTTCCTCGTAGGAAAGAAATTCTTCTTCGCCACCACCCAGGACTTCCTCGCCAGCACTGCCTTCCACCAGTTGCGCGACGAGGTTATCCTTATCAAGGGAGCCCGAAACTTCGGCTTTGAGCGAATCTCCGAACTGTTGGAGCAGAAGGTCCACGAGACCATCCTCGAGGTGAACCTCGGTGCCTTAGTCGATAACCTGAATTACTACCGTTCGTTCCTGAAAC
>Ga0256405_10003123_pt1 | contig 35289 bp, 27 predicted proteins | sample RumenRJG_02DNA_FD_189096 | JGI IMG/M metagenome (GOLD analysis project Ga0256405, IMG submission 189096) | Bovine rumen microbial communities from Lethbridge, Alberta, Canada - RJG_02 | ecosystem: Host-associated > Mammals > Digestive system > Stomach > Rumen | place: Canada: Alberta...
ATGTTAAGGTTGAGTATGCAAAGACAACTAACGTTGAAATCTATAATCAGCACAAGACAGGCTCGATTAAAATTCAGAAATCCACAAGTGATAATTCTGATAAGATAAGCAACATCAAGTTCGTTCTTTCGGGCAAAGCTGACTGCGGTTTGGACGTTAACATCACAGCTACAACTGACGAAAACGGTGTTGCTACATTTGAGAATGTTCCTATTGGAACATTTGAAATCGTTGAGGACGGAAAAACTGTTCCTATCGGCTATCTTGTCGCAGGCAAGCAGAGCGTTGTTGTTGAGTATGCAAAGACAACTAATGTTTCTTTTGAGAATAAGCCGACTGAAATTGAATTTTCAAAGAAATCTGCTACAACTGGTGAAGAACTGGAAGGCGCAAAGTTACAGCTTTATGATGACAAGGGTAATTTGGTTGATGAATGGACATCAGGCAAAACTCCGCACGTTATCAAGGGTAAGCTTGCCGCAGGCGGTAAGTACAGACTGCACGAAAGTCTTGCACCTGTGGGATACAAAGTCGCAACTGACGTTGAATTCATAGTTAATACAGACGGAAAAGTACAAAAGGTAGTTATGTATGACGAGGCTGATACCACTCCGCCTGATACTCCACCCACGACGGGTTACAACGGAAATAGCACAATGATAATCGTTCTGCTTGCAGGCATTGCGCTTATCGGTATTTTCTCTATTTACGTTAAGGTATCAAAGAAAAAGGAAGAAAAGTAATTCATACAAGGTAGTGTAAAGCGGTGCATCATGCGCCGCTTTTGCATTATCTAATCTATCTAAAAGGAAAAAAATATGCCAAAAGATACAGTCAAGGTTGACGAAGATAATAAAGTTGTTGCATACAATCTGTACTATGCAAAAGGTATAAAACACTATTGCCTTAAATGTCCTCGGATTTTGTTTCAACGATTAAATGTTACCAATGCAGATACTTTTGATATTTGTATTGATGAAGAACAGAACATCTATTTATGCAGACAGTTTGATTTATGTGTATTCTGCGGAAAGCAAAGTAAAGATAGCATTAATGGCAAGCCTATTTGCCGTAGTTGTATGAAAAGGCTTAAAAGCAAACAGTTTGATGAGGTGATAAAGAATGTCAAAGTCGAAACTGATTAAAACAGGCTATACGGCTATTTGCGTTCCGTTCAATCAGGGCGTATTTATTTTGCCTGCGGAGTTGGTCGATAAGCTTGATATTAAATCAGGTGAGAACAAATATATTCTCAAGGTTATCGAGCAAGGCTATGATGATTATCCCTTAATCATAAAGTATGAAAAAATCGAAAACGAGGGGAGTGTTACCAATGATGTAAGCATTGAAAAATGTGTGTTGTGTGGGTACGCAACACAATCAAAGAACATTACTCATAGACTGAATGGAAAAGCTATCTGTTCGGACTGTGCTGAAAAGTTGGGAGGAATGGTTTAATGTCAGCAGGACAGAAAACAGGTTTGAGCAAGTTCAAAAATTGCTCTCCGCAAGAAGAATTCCCCGACAAATGCAAGTTTTGTAATCGTAATTGTGGCGGTGTATGTGTATACTGTCACAAGGATATTCCCGAAGATGAGGAAGAAGAACTTATCGTAGATAAGTCGGTTTCTTCATCGAGGAAACACTAATTCTTATCAGCAAGTTTTATGTATCAATAATTTATTTTAATCAAGAAAGGAATTAATCACTATGAAAATTTCAATCAGAACTACACATTATACTCCATCAGAACAGACAGAAAAAAGAGCAGAAGCAAAGTCTGATCTGATAGGCTACGCAACTTTGCGCTTTGATGATAATTATGTTCTTGATAAGGTGCAAATTCGTGAAAGACGTGATAATAACGAACTCTTTGTTGCTTTGCCTACAATTCCTGACAAGGAAGGCAAACCTAAAGAGTTTTTCCATCCAATTACGCCTGAAACACGAACAGCCCTTAACAAAGCTGTTCTCGGACAGTTCAATGACGAGAATGTAAAACAGGGTGACTACTATACTTACGATTTGGGTGAAAAGGTAACTTTCAAGCCTACTGCAAAGGCAGACAATTTCTTTGATTTTACAAAGGAAAATGTCGTAGGTATCGGTTCTGTACGTTTTGGCGAGTGGGTATGCGAAAACATTTCAGTTAAAAGAAAAGTGGAAAGAGATGCAGATGGTAATTCCATAAAAGGCAAGTACACAGATGAGCTTTATGTTGATACTCCAAAGTATCCAAAGAAAAAAGATGGAAAAACTGAGTATCAGCAGATGTTCTATCCTGTTACAGAAGAAGCGGCGGCTGAATTCAAGAAAGTCTGCATAGATGCTCTTGAAGAATTCAAAAAGGAAAAGGCTAAAAATGCTGATTGGGGAATTGGCGTTCACGAAGAACGTACAAACGATCAGTCGGTAGAAAAGGATAATGTACAGGACGCAAATGTTGATTACTCTGATATGGATTTGTCGGAGTTTGAGGACTTGGTTCTGCCCGCCAGTAATGGCAGATCAAGATGAGCCGTTCTATGAGGTGGCTGACGAATAAGTAATTGTGTCGCAAGACACACGGAAAAGGATAGGGCATAGCCGCAAAAAGCTATGCCCTTATCTTTTAGGAGGAATAACGAATGAAAATTAATGAGAACGGCAAAGCGTGGAAAGATTTTCTGACTTTTTCAAGCAATCTCTTTTCTTTTTCCTTTTTAGATAATGTGTCTTTGTATGAGCGTTTTCCGCATTACAAAGCACTTGCAACTTTTGAACAGTGGAACAGACGAGGACGTAATATCAATTACGGCTCAAAGTCTGTAAAGCTTAAAGCTGTTGGGGATAGCGCAGAAAAGAATTACTTTGATATATCACAGACAAATGGTGCTGATATTAAACTTTGGTCTTTTAATGAGGGATATAACAACAACTATATTGAAAGACTTGATAACGATAACTTGTGTGATGTATCAATCACTAAAAATAAGAAAATGGAGTTAGCTTTGCCTGAATATGTACATACGGCACTTAACCGTAATGATAGTCTGTCGGGCGTGATAAAGGTAAAAGGCGTGGCTGATGTTATCAGCGACAGCGTTGCGTATATGGTTTATAAGCGTTTAGGCTATAATGAGCAGGCAGAGCAGTTTAACTTTGATTATATACATACCATAAACGATAAAATGATGACCGCTATCGGCTCGATAGTGGCAGACTATGGACGAAAGTACATTCGTGCGGCGAAATTGACAGTTCTTCATACAACGCCAATGACGTTTGAGGAAAATACAATCTCAAATGAGTTTGAAAATGAGGAAACTGTAATCGTTGAGCCGCAGAGCGTTTGTATTGAAGAACAGCCGCAAGAGCAGGAAACACAGCAGGCTGTTGTTGTAAACGATAATGATACAATGCTCGTTGCACAGTCCGAGGAACAGGCGGCTGTTGAGGACGAAAATGAGCAGAAAGATGTGTCGCAAGACACAACTGAAACTGTTACTGATGTGGAACTGGTATCGGAAGAACAATGTGTTTATAACGATAATTCCGCAGATGCGCTTGAAAATTCTATTTATGACGATAGTGATAAGAAAACTGTTGTTTATCAGGAACTTGTTGTTGATGATAAAAAGCAGACAGCACAGTATGTTGAGCGTCCTGTAAAATCACACGTTATAAATTACAGAAACAAGCGCCTGTACGAACAATTCAAGGAACTGTTTCCTGAAATTGTGAGTGGTGAATATCGTTATCTGCGTTGTGAAAAGCCATACGAAAGTGGTTTTGAGCCGTTTGTTATCGAAGATATATCTATGGGATATACTGGCGCAGAGTATTCTGCTATGCACTATTACATTCAGAACGGTGATTTGATGCGTGACCCTGAAATTACTTTTGTAATTGACAGGGAGAACGAAACAATTACAGCTACATCATATCAGCAGGACGGGTTTTATCCTGTATATCAAGATTTTAGTGTTGATAAAACAGGTCAGGCTGATACGGAAAGTTTGTTCAGTACAATCCTTAAAAATGTTAAGGCGTATAAGTTGCCGTATGCTCGTGCAATAAGCGCAAAAACAGACGAAGAAATAACCTTTGATACAGATAGAGGAAAAATTATAAAATTTATTTCAGAGTATCGTGGTATTGATAATGTTGATGTTTCTGACACTTCAAATGTTTTGCTTGACAGTTTTAAAGTTACAGAGTTAAAGTATCCTGTTAAGGTTTGTGTTAATCTTGAAGAATATGCAATTGATTATGTGATTGATGTAGAAAACGCTGATGTTCCGCAAGAGTATCGTTGGCTTGCAATGACTGATGAATTTGCAAATCTTTCAGAACTTTATGAAACGTTGACTGCTTTTACACCAAATAACGTTAATTGGCTTAATTTCAATAAAAATGTTTTACATAACTACTTAGCGCTTGTAAAGGGTTATAGATACTCAACTGATATTAGAGGTGATACTCCGTATTACTGTATTGATAAATGGCGTGATAAAGATGTTGATTACGCTGATGAGGTCTATTTTGGCGTTTGGAGTAATGTCTTTGGAACAGAATATTTCGGCTCGGCAAAGGTTTACGGTGGTGAGTACAATAATAAAGATAACAATGATGATAAGGCATATTTCTTTTATTATGGTAGTGAACTACCAAAAAGACTTGTAATGTATGCTGACCTTGATGAGCGTTTTCAAGCTATAACTGCAAGAAAAGACTGGAAAGCTACGCTTGATAAGTATACTGATAAAAACATTTATGATTTATTAAATGTTATCGGCTATGGTTTTAGCAAAAAGGATATTTCAGAACTTGCTAAACTGCATAAAAGCGGAGATAGTGAGTTCAAAAATAAAATTGAACTGTTGCTTGAAGGTTGTAATTTTCATAAGGAAAACGGAGATTTTCAAGAGGGAAAATACAATGATTATATTATTGACGAACAGCAAACCGTTGAGCCTGAAAAGGAAACTGAACAGGCAGAGGAAACAAAGGAACTGCAAGCTGAAACAACATATATCGGCGCAAGTGCAGAACAGATAAAATTGCCGCCCGATTTGCCTGAACGTTTTGCGGCGCAGTATAACAGGCTGTATGATGCTATGAACAATGTTGAGGGTTATGCAACTGCGCTTGAAATTGGTGATAAGTATATCAACGATAATGCTGAATTGGTCAGTCAGTTCGTTAAAGTGCGTGGCGATTATCTTTCAAGTGACAGAGAGATTGCGGCTTTCGCTTTTGCTCTTGTTGATGTAGGCTTGATTGATAGCTTTGTTGAAATCGAGGTACGAAAGAAAGACAAACAAGCGCCTGTGGTAAAGCTGATGAGCGACAGCACAGAGATTGAAGATAATGCTGTCTATGATAGTGAGGTCGAGGAATACACAATGACCTTTATATCAGAAAATGATACTGCGCTTAATGCTATTAAAGATACGGCTTTGTCTTTGGGTGCAACTTGCACAGAAGATTTGAACGATAATAAACTGATCGTTCAGACTTGGGGAAATCATTATGAAGAACTGTTGCTCGTTGCCTATGATAATGATGTTAATGATATTGAAACTGTAAATTCTCAAAACAATTTCATTTTTGAGGGATACAGTCCTGAAACAAGGTATTATATTACATCAAATGAGCCTGAAACAGATAAGTATAATTATCCTTATAAAGTTCAGCTTTGGCATAAAGCTGAAAGCGAACAGTCTTTTGTCTTTACTGGTAACGAAAAAGTCTTTAAGACACTTGATGATGCGAAAGCATACATTGAAAATGATAAGTACATTCGTGAACAGCTTATTGATACTGGTCTGACTGTTGGTAGTGAGGTTTACATTGACGGAGTACGCTATACAGTTGATAAGTATAGTGTAGAGTTTGACAGTATCAGCCTGAACGATACAAGAGGGGTTATCCCGATTTTGCGTGGTGAAAAGCTGTCAGATGTATTTATGATGATGGAAACATCAGAACAAAAATCAAATGTAGCTGAAAGCATTAAGCAAAGCAAGCCTGCAAACTTTCATATCGAGGACGATAATCTGTCTATGGTCGGCGGCGCAAAGACAAAGTACAAACAGAATATTGCCGCATTAAAGACTTTAAAACAAATCGAAAGTGAAAACCGTTATGCAACACATGATGAAATGGTAACACTTTCGCAGTACGTTGGTTGGGGTGGTATTCCCGAAGCTTTTGATGATATGAACGATAAGTGGGCAGATGAATACAAAGAACTTAAAGAACTGTTGACAGAGGAGGAATACGAACAGGCTCTTGCGACTGTTAATAATGCTCACTACACACAGCCAATTATCATTAAGGCTATGTATAAGGCTGTTAAACAGTTCGGATTGGAGGGCGGCAACGTTTTAGAGCCGTCCTGCGCTATCGGAAACTTTCTCGGCTCTATGCCGCAGGATATGGCAGACAAATCAAAAATAACTGCGGTTGAGATTGATGATGTATCGGGCAGGATATGCAGACAGCTTTATCCACAGTCTGATATTCAAATCACAGGCTTTGAGAAAGCTAAACTGAACGAAAATTACTTTGACCTTGCAGTTGGTAATGTGCCGTTTGGTAACTACACGATAGTTGATAGAAAGTACAATCGAAACAAGGCGCTTATACACGATTACTTTGTGCTGAAATCACTTGATATGGTACGTCCTAACGGTATTGTGGCATTCATAACGTCAAGTGGTACGCTTGATAAAAAGACAAGTAAAATCAGACAGGCAATTTCTGAAAAAGCTGAATTGATAGGTGCGATCCGCTTGCCAAACAATGCTTTTAAGTCTAATGCGCTGACGGAAACTGTTACGGATATACTTTTCTTACAGAAAAGAGCCGTTCCGACTACTGTTGAGCGTGACTGGCTTGATGTAGTTGAGTATAAGGATATGACGAAAACATATTATTGGGAACAGAATACAGGCATTAGTTATAATAAGTATTTTGCTGAAAATCCCGATATGGTTTGCGGTAATTTCAAGTTAGTCAGCGGTAAATTCGGCAAGGAACTCACGGTTGAGCCGTATGAGGATAAAACACTTGAACAGGCTCTTGATGAATGTATTTCAAAGCTTGCAAAAGATATTGTAGTAATGCAAGCACCTGTTATTGTTGACGAAAAAGCCAATATAGTTGAAAACATTGAAACAATACCTGTTCCGCTTGGTGTTCGTAACAATGATATGCGTGTTATCAATGATAAGATTTTCAAACGTGTTGGCTCGGTAATGGTTGAGCAGAAACTTGACAGTAAAAATATCAAGCTTTATATAGATGCTGTAAATCTCGCAAATAAAACAAGAGAGTGTCTTGAAATACAGTCAACTGATATTTCTGACGAACAGTATGAAGAAAAGCGGAAAGAACTCTTTGAACAGTATACTGAGTTTGTTAAAAAGCATAAGAACATACAAAGCACAGGAACTCAACGTAAACTTAAAAAGCTTGATTTCAACGATTTGCCGCTGTTACTTTCGCTTGAAACTGTTGTCAACGATAAAATATTCGTATCAGATGTTCTGTCAAAACGTACTATTCACTATAAGCATGAAATCACACATTGCGACACGGCGGCTGATGCGTTTCAGGTTTCTCTTGCTGAAAAGGGCAGAGTTGATTTGCCGTATATTTCCTCGCTTTGTGATAAAACTGTTGAGGAATGTATCAAAGAATTAAATGGTATTCTGATGTTCCGTAATCCGCAGGCATACAAGGACGATAAGGATATATCAGAGGGTTGGATACCACAGGACGAATATTTATCAGGTAACATTCGTGAAAAGCTTAACTATGCGTCTGCTCTTTCTGCTTCGCATAAAGAACTTGAAATCAATGTGCAGGCGCTTGAAAAAAGTATGCCTGAAAGAATTAAGGCAAGTGATATTGCTTGTCAGCTTGGCTCGTCTTGGATACCTACTGAATATATTGAGCAATTTGTAACTGAAATATTTGATATGAGTTATGTCAAAGTTGAGCATAATCTTCGTACATCTAACTGGCACGTAGACAGTAAAAATAATGCTGACTGGCGTGAGGTAACATCAGTTGAATACGGTACAAAAGACAGAAATGCGCTGTATTTGCTTGAAGATGCTTTAAATCTTCGTGAAAGCAAGGTTTACGATAAAGTTCTTGATGAAAACGGCAAGGAAAAGCGTGTTGTCAACAAGAAAAGGACTGAACTTGCCTGCAACAAAGCCGAAAAAATCAAAGATAAATTCAGGGTATGGATTTATCAAGATGCAGAACGAACAAGGCGTTTGGAAGATATATATAACGAGATATTCAATTCAGAACGTCCTCGTCATTATGATGGCTCACATCTGACATTTACAGGAATGGTTGATGATATTAAATTACAGCCACATCAGAAGAACGCTATTGCAAGAGTTCTGTACGGCGGTAATACTTTACTTGCTCACTGTGTAGGTGCAGGAAAAACCTATGAAATGACAGCAAGCGCTATGGAAATGCGGCGAATAGGTCTTGCAAACAAGCCGCTGTTTGTTGTGCCAAATCATCTTGTAGGTCAATGGGGACTGGAATTTTTAAGGCTTTATCCTAATGCTCACATACTTGTTGCAACGAATAAGGACTTTGAAACGAATAAACGAAAAGAGTTTGTTGCAAGGATAGCAACAGGAGATTATGATGCTGTAATTATGGCATATTCAACTTTTGAAAAGTTAGAGGTCACTCCTGAAAAGCGGAAACAGTATTATCGGGAAGAAATTGATGAACTGGAACGAATAATTGATAGCGAAAGACACAATGGCAGGTCGATTTCAGTCAGGGAAGCGCAATCCCGAATTAAAGTGTTAGAAGCAACACTTGAAAGTCTTGAATTCGTAAATAGCAGAGATGAGGAAATTTACTTTGAGCAACTCGGTGTTGATGCACTTTTCGTTGATGAAGCGCATAACTTTAAAAATCTTTCAATCAATACAAAACTATCAAGAATTGCAGGCATAAATAGTTCAAAGGCAAAACGTGCAACCGATATGCTTTTGAAAATTCGCTGTATCAAGGAAAAGAACGATAATGATGACAGAAATGTTGTTTTTGCTACTGGTACTCCAATTTCAAACAGTATTACTGAAATGTATGTAATGCAGAAATACTTACAGCCACAATATCTTGAAACAAAAGGCTTACAGGCTTTCGATAGTTGGATTGCTGACTTTGCTGAAATATCAACACAAATCGAACTTGCGCCGACTGGCAACTCTTGGCGCAGTAAAACACGTTGTAATCAATTTAAGAACGTTCCTGAACTGATGATGATGTTTAAGCGCTGTACGGACGTACAGACAGCTAAAATGCTTGATTTGCCTATACCAAAGCTGAAAAATGGTGAGCCTACGATTTGTATTATTACTCCGTCAGAAGAACAAAAAGCGTATATTGCTGATTGCGGCGAAAGAGCAGAACTTATTCATTTAGGTTCTGTTGACCCGAAAGATGATAATATGCTCAAAGTAACAAATGACGGAAAAATGTGTGCGCTCGATTTCAGATTGATTGACCCGACTGCGCCTGACGATGAAAACAGCAAGGTGAATTGTTGTGTTTCTAATGTATTCAAAAAATGGGAAGAAACAAAGGAAAACAGACTTGCACAGGTTATTTTCCTTGACAGGTCAACTCCATCATCAGAATTTAACCTTTATGATGATATAAAGAATAAACTGATAGCAAAGGGTGTTCCCGAAGAAGAAATTGAGTATATTCATAATGCAAAAACTGATGTTCAAAAAACTGCGCTGTTTGCAAAGGTAAACAAGGGTGATGTTCGTATCATTCTCGGCTCGACTGAAAAACTCGGTGCAGGAACTAATATGCAGGACAAGCTTGTTGCTTTACATCATCTTGATGTGCCTTGGCGTCCTGCGGATATTGAACAGCGTGAGGGAAGAATATTGCGGCGTGGTAACACCTGTGATGAGGTAGAAATATTCCGCTATGCAACAGAGGGAACATTTGACAGCTATTCTTGGCAGATAATTGAGAATAAGCAGAAAATGATTTCACAGGTTATGACCGACAAGCCAATGGGACGTAGCATTGATGATGTTGACGAACAGGCTCTTTCCTATGCGGAAATTAAGTCGCTCGCAACTGGTGATGAACGTATCAAGGAACAGCTTGAATTGTCAATGGAGGTCACAAAGCTTAAATCATTGAGAGGACAGTTCCTTTCTGAACAGATAGCCGCAAGAGATAAGAATACATTTGAATTTCCTCGAAAAATCGCAAAGCAGAAAGAATTGATTGAACTTTGCCGCAAAGATGTTGAGTTTATTGAGAACGGCGGCGCTGATATGGATAAGTTTGAGTTTAAAATCAAAGGCGCTACTTTTACATCAGAAGAAGATGCGGCGAAATATATTCATAAAATTCGTAATGCACATTTGCAGTCAAAATTTGACCTTGGTGTGTATCGTGGCTTTGATGTTCTTCTTGAATACAGGCTGTCTGAAAGAGATAATCAAACAACATTAGAGGGCGGCGGCGCTTGGAGATTGATACTACATAAAAACAGTAGCGTGGAAACTTCAACAGGTGTTGCCACCGCTGATGTATTTGCAAATATCAACGATGCAATTAACAATGGCTTTGAGGATAAGCTTGAAACACTTATAACTGGTCTGCAAAGACTGGAACGTGACTTTGAGTTATCAAAGGATATAGCTAATAGACAGTTTGACAAGCAGGCTGAACTTGACGAAAAACAGGCAAGACTGGAACAGCTTACAGCCGAACTTATGCTTAACGATTTTTCCGATAACAGTGGTGTATTTCTTGATGATAATATTGATAATACATCAGCTAATGATGAAGAACTCGATCTGACAGAACAAAACGAGGGAATTAAGAGGTGATGATTTATGAATTGCATTAAACTTACTATACGTTCTCCGTATCGTAATAAAATTACGTTTTATCTGCCGCATACACTTATGCGGCAGTTTTTTGGTAACAATCAGTATATGACGGTACTGAAATCTCTTGTGCCGCCTGATGTGTTTATCATTCATCTCGGTACGGCTGTTGATTATCGTATCTATGAAAGTGATATGACAATCAGTAGTCTACTTTTGCTTGAATGTTTGCTTGTTTCAAGATATTCAAACAATATAGTTCTTTCAAATATACGTCAGTATGTGAAAAAGGATAAAGCGCTTGCTCGGTATTCAATCAATTATGATTTTCAAAAAGTAGAAGATATAGAGTTTGCTGTTTCCTGCAAGCTTGATTATCTTGATATGCTTCGTAAAAAGACAACGCTTAATGCCGACAATATTATTGCACAGTATCAATTCAATTCTATGCTTGATAGACAGGCGGTGAACTGATATGAGTGGTACACGTTATATCGGTAGCGGCAAAAAATACAGAGTTTACACAGAAGAAGAAAAACGGCAAGTCCGTCAGACTGATATGATAGAGTTCCTCGGAAGATACGAGGGATTTACGTTTATCAGGACAGGTAATTCCTACACTTGCAAGGAACATGACAGCTTTGTTATTAAAGCTGACCGACAGCGTTGGGTATGGAACAGCCGTAACAATATGAATAAGGACGGACAAGGCTTGAACGTTCTCGATTATCTTGAAAAGATAAAAGGTTACTCTTGGCAGGACGCTATGGCTTTTATGCTCGGAGAGGAAAACAGGACGATTGCTCGGACTGCACCTGCGGCGGCAACATCTAAAAAGGAAGAAAAAAAGGAGTTTGTTTTGCCCGAAAAGGATACGGCGGCTTATCGTCAAGTGTTTGCGTATCTTACGCAGACACGTTGCATTGACAAATCTGTTGTCAACTACTGCGTAAAGAATGACCTTATTTATCAAGAGGGACTGTACAAAAACTGTGTTTTTGTTGGATATGATGAAAACGGCACAGCTAAATTTGCGGAAAGCAAGGTAACAAATACGTTTTACAAAAAGTTTAATATCAATGTTACTGGCTCGGACAAGCGGTATAGCTTTAAAATCGCAAATCAGCTTGAAAACACTGATAAAACAAAAATCTATGTGTTTGAAGCGCCTGTTGACTTGCTCTCGCATTGCACTTTGTATCTTATGAGTGAGCAGAAACGGGCAAAAGCTGAAAATCGTCCTGCCAATAATGATATTTGGCTTTATCAGAACAGACTTTCGCTTTCAGGCAAATCTGATGTTGCGTTAGCAAAGTATCTTGAATTATATCCTGAAACAAAAGAGATACATCTTTGTCTTGATAATGATGAATGGGGACGTAAAGCGGCAAAGGAAATTGCCGCAAAGTTCGGTGCGGATAACAAGTATAAAATGGTTATTCATTCAGTTAAAATGGGCAAAGACTATAATGAGTGTTTGCAACTGGCTGTAAATCCTGACCGTGTGTCGCAAGACACAAAACAGGAAAAGCAGGAGAACGTGTCGCAAGACACAAATTTGCACAATTCTAATGATATTGATGACAGGGACAATGACCTTGTTATTGATAATACAACACAGCGGTCACGCTGAACAAAAAATACATTATATATGGAGGAATTTCAAATGAAAACATCAACGAAAAAGAATGTAGCAAGGAAAGGTATCACGTTTGCGTGGGTAGTATCCATTATGACAGTATTCGGCACGATAGGCGCAAGTGCTGACGGTGTGTCGGGAATAGTTGACTGGATAAAGAAACGTGCAGAGGAACTCAAAACTATCGGTTACGCTATCGGTATCATAGCTGTTATCGTTCTCGGTATCGTTATGATTGCAGGCGGCTCACAGGGTATTCAGAAAGGTAAAGGTATTGCTATTTCAATCCTTGTCGGTATTGCCGTTCTTGGTTTCGGTACTGGTATCATCGGCTCGTTGCAGGGCAGTACAGGCGGCACAGCGGCGAAATCCTACATAGAGCAGAACGAACAGTTTCCTGATTACAGCGGCGGATCGGTTGAGATAACCGAAAATGCTGTGATTATCAATTCGTGACACAGGGGGTGCATATTATATGCACCTTTATGTGTCTGAATTGTCGGGTATATAAAGGTGCGTATAAGCTGTGTATATTGAGTTATGGAGGTAAATAAAAATGACAATAGCAAAGAAAATAAACAGAAAAAAGCGAAATCAAAAGCTGTTTAATAAGCTTATGGCTTTTTATTTTGCGGTAGTTTCGGTTTCTGCTTGTGCTTGGATTACAGCTTGCGCAGATGATACATACCGATTTAGCAATGGCGAACTTGTTTCTTCGGATATTGCAGATGTAATTAAAGTTCGCAGTTTTTTTGGTGATGTAGGCTTAAAATTAGGCTTTGGTATTCTGAAATGGTTAGCCAATATCATTTCGTATTTTGAAGAAGCACTTAACACATTGCTTAATCTTACTCTATATGAGTTGATTAAGAATGTTGCTCACATTGATATTCACAACAGTTGGTCTTATCCAATAGCATGGGCGGTGGTATCAGTTTCTCTAATTTTTGTAGCTATTCTTATTATATTTAATGCTGATAAAACAAGACTGACCGATTTTGGCAGAGGTATTCTTACTACTGGTATTCTGATTATAGCTTTGCCTGCTTTAATTGGTGTGTTCCGTGACTTGCGCACAAAAGGTATAGATGCGGCTAATTCTATTCGTGGTGATGATAGTTATTCCGTTTCAGCAGAGGGAACTGTTAAAAATGCTACGCTTGGTCAGCAATTGTTGGCTGATAATATTATTGATGTTGAATTGACGGTAAAGAACAGAGCCACATTGAAGAACTCTAAAAAATCATATTCATATTATTCTGAAAATGGCTATTTTACATCTAATCCAAATAACGTTTTTTCTTTAACTATTACTGATGTTTCTGATAAAATCACTCAAAAGATAGACTTTGCTACACCTACAATTACAAAGCAAACAAAGTATTCTAATTTGGACGAAAAGGCAAAAGTAACTCTTTGTGGTGGAACAGCAGAAGAATTATATAATCAATGGAAAGATGGTTATAATGCCGCAAAAGAGAATTACGAAAAATATAAAAATAAATCTGATGAAGAACGTAACACAGATAAATATCATCCACATACACTTCCTCGAAAAGTATGGGTTTCAACATCAAATGGTAGTACAAATATGGTATATGTATATTTAAAGGAAGAAACATCAGAACAATTTGCCCATTATGCAACTCTTTCAGCAGGAGAACGATTAGACTATGCTGAAAATGGTATATCAAGATTTATGGTTGCAAATGCAATTGATATTTTATATAAGGCGAAGATTATCAGTATTGATAGACAAACTATTGAAAGGTCTTGGGGTGGCGGTGATTTAGGTCAATTATACAGAAATATTCTCGCTGGTAGAGTTGATGGCATTCAAGATACTATTAAACAAATGGAGAATATTAAAATCAGGGTTGGTAAATACAATTATTCTGTAATGGAATGGCTTAATATTGATAATAATAAAGAAATGGTAGAACAGAGCAATCAATCAAGCGCTAATGTTAAGGCATATCCTGTTGATTTGTTCACTATGAGTGATTACGAAAAAGAAAGTTGGATTAATCAAGTTGCAATTCTGATTGAAACATTAGGATATAAAGCTGAAAAGATATATAAGTATGATTTCAACTTTTGGTTTGCGTTCTTGAAAATGCTTTGTGTTGCTGTCTGCTTGCTTTTCGCAGGCTTAAAAGTCGCGTCCACACTTTATGATATTCTATTTGCAGAAATCATTGCGCCTATTGTGGTAGCAAGTGATATGAACGGCTCGGGCAGAGCAAAACAGGTTGTGCAAAATTTATTTAGTTCTTATCTTGTTTTAATATTGGTTGTTTTACTATTACGTTTGTACATACTTGTTATCTATACAATAAGTAAAGATCCGTCAATGCTCAACAATAATCTTGCGGCAGAAATAATGATTATCATTGCAGGCGCAAAGTTTGTTATTGACGGTCCTGACCTTGTTGTTAAATTAATTGGTCTTGATGCAGGCGTTAAATCAGGACTTGGTACTGTTATGGGTATTCGTACAGCCGCAGGTATGGCTCGTGGTGCGGCACATACGGCGGCGCATACAGTGTCAAATGTTGCACATACTCCACAGAAAGTTGCTAATAATATAGGTCAAAGAGCAGAGGCGTACAGAAATACAAGAGATAAAGGTGGAAAAGCAAGTGGCATAAGAGCAGTTGGCTCGTTTATTACAAATGGCGGTATAAGGAATGGTGCAACGGGCAGAGCATTTGACGAGGGCAGAAATGCAACATACTCTCGCAACGCTAATAATACAAACAGACGTAATGATACATCTAATGTATATAGCGGCGGCGGTAATCGTTCAGCACAAGGCTCACGGAATAATTCCCCTGATAATAATAGCGGTGGACAAGCGCCGCAGTCTACGCCACAGGGCAATAATAATCAAAATCAATCGTCAGGTAATAGCGGCGCAGGCGGCAACAACACAGGTGGTAACAACGCAGGCGGCGGCAACAATAATAATGATACTGGCGGCGGCAATGTTACTATGGTCGGTGGCGCTTTTGCAGGCGGCAACACAACGGTTGTTGAGGGCAAAAAGGGTGACAAAGGCGATAAGGGCGATACTGGCGCAAAGGGTGATAAAGGTGACAGAGGTGAACAGGGCGTACAGGGTGTGCGTGGAGATAGAGGTCAGCAAGGCGAAAAGGGTAAAGATGCTGAATATCAAGGCTACGCACAGGAACAGCGTGAATTTGAAAAGTCACAGGGTGACTTGTTTAGGGACGATAGATAATAAGAGAGGTGTTTCAGCTTGAACAATAACGATATATCCGCAGGCATTGTTCCGAAAAAGACGAAAGCGACAACAACTGTTGTTAAAGGATTGGACGCAACACGCTTTTTCGGTCTGATTGCTATTATCATCATTTCAAACATTGTCGGTGATGTCTTTGACGGTTTTATGAAATACTTTTTTATCGGTTTCTGCATTGCAGTTTTCTTCGTTCTTACTGCGAAAAGTCCGACAAATCCGACACAGCGCTTTTACATAGGTTTGATTTCATTCTTTCGTTATGTGTTCCGTAATAAACAGTATTACGGAACACACAGCAAGGAATATGAAGAATTTGAGAGGGTAAAGGAAAATGCTAAAAATAAAAAAGAAAAAGGCAAACGTAAAGGAAAAGCCTAAAAAGGAAAGAAAACGTCTGCCGTTCAGAGCGTTCCGTGACTTGCGTAACAACATCGACTTTTCAGAGTACAAATTAAGTTCCGAAGATGTTGTCGGCTATTCTACTAATAAGGCTGATATGGTGCTTAACAACTTTTTCCGCATTAAAATATGCGGAAAAGTTAAGTATATGAGCCTTATTGCTATTTATGGCATTGATGTTATGCACTATTCGTATGATGATATGCGTTCAGTCTTTGCTACATTCGGCTCGGCTACAAAGCAGATAGATTTGCCGCATAAGTATATATTCACTCACAAAACGCCTGACCTGACACAGCAAAAAGCGTTTTTGGAATATAAGCTTTCAAAGGCAGATAACGAGTATATCAAGGAACTTTTAAGGCTCAAAATTAAACAGTTTGAGCATTTTGAGGTACATCATAACGGCAATCTTGCATATCTGCTCGTCTTTTCCGATAGCATAGATAAGCTGTATGACGGTATTATGGACTATCTGAACGAAATGGACTATTGCCGTATTTTTCTCAATGCTATTGAGGACAGCGTGTTGTTCTTTAAGAATTTGCTTTCTTTCTCTACGGACACGCATGATACGGTAAACTATAACGTTCTTAACGATTTCATTCTGCCTGACAGCGTGAGATATGGACAGTCGTATATCTGCATTAATGACAGCAAATATGTTACTCCTGTGACAGCGTATTCGTATCCTGCAATGCTGTCAAAGCTTATTATCACTATGCTCGTTTTTGAGAATTCTGATGATGTAACTGCGACTTGGGATATTACATCTACGGATAAACAGCAGATCATCTACGAACTCAAAAACTCAATGAAAGAGTTGGAAAGCCGTAAAGTTATCAATGAAGATATTGGTGACAGAATGAACACGCAGACGGAACTGGAAAAACTGCAAGTCATTTATGACAGTATTACTAACGGCTCGGAACAGATGATGTTCACAACGTTACGTTTTTATATCTGCGCTGATGATTTGGAAAGCTTACAAAAGCGCACAAAATCGTTCTTAAAGCAGATAGAGGTCAACACAGGTATTATGGCGTTCATAAACATTAACGAAATGCAGGCTGATTATATCGGTCTTGTGAGTGAATGGAATACAATCAAAACGCCAATGCCGCTGTATGACACGTTCTGCAAGCAATTTCCGTTCTATTATCAGGAACATATTGACAGGACAGGCTTATACTTTGGTTCGTCACAGACGGACGGTATCGTTATTCTCGATACGTTTACAAAGGATAAGATAAGAACGTCATTCGATTTGCTTGCTCTCGGCTTAAAAGGCGGTGGTAAATCCGTAACTCTCAAAACAATGTTACAGGATCAGTTATTACTGGCAAATAAGGTAATGGTAATTGATATTGAGGGTGAGTATGCGGAAATGTGCCGCATTTTTGACGGACAGCTTATAAAGCTATCCAAAAACAGCACGATAAATCCTTTGCAGATACGAAATACTATCGTTGCAAAGGCAGAAAACGCTGACAGCGAGGAACAGCTTAACTCACAGATAGAAGCTATTGATGCAAACTTTACCGCTGAAATCTCACGAATTTGCGTGTTCTTTCAGCGTTTTGCTGTCAATCTCGATGCTGATGATATGTCAATGTTGCGTGATGTTCTGCTTACGACTTTTGCAGGCAAGCACATTGACAAATCAACTGATGTTACAGGGTTGTCGGCAACAGATTTTCCGATAATGAGCGACTTGTATCAGACTATTATCAGGGCAGAGGACAAAGCCGTATCTGAAACGGACAAGCAATCGTTGATACGTTTGCGCAGGACAGTAAATGCTCTTACATCACAGGGAACATACGGCTCAATGTTCGATAATTACACGAATGTTGAGGTCGATAACAGCAATTTTATTGTGTTCGATGTTCATACACTTTCGGAGTCGGACGAGAACGTTTTTAATGCACAGCTTTTCAATATAATGAGCGTAATGTGGTCGGAAATATGCAAAAACGTTGTGCTGAACTCCAATCTTGTCAATCCGCAGGACAGACGAAATGTTGTTTGTTTGTTTGACGAAGCGCACAGATTTATTTCCTCAAAGAATAATCTCGCAACAGAATTTATCTTGAAACTCCTGCGTAGAGCAAGAAAATATGATGCGGCATTGTGGTTTGCAACACAGTCAATTCTTGACTTTGTTCCGTCCGAAAGTAACGAGGACACGGACACAGTTCGTAAGATTTTCTCGCTTACACAATATCGTGTCCTGCTCAAACAGAGTAGTGACAGCCTTGAAACTTTACAGCGGCATTTTCCGCAGTTTACGCTGTCGGAACTGGCTAATACAGATGGTTTTGAGGCAGGCGAAATGTTACTTGCTATATCGTCAGGCAACAATAAAATTCATTGCCGCAGGCTTGCAAGCGACTGTGATTTGCTCTATATCGGTAGTAGCAGAGATAAGCAGGATATTATATATAAGATATTCAACAGGCTGTATGCAAGCCATTTCAGTGCTAATGAATTGGCGCATAAAATGTATGAAAGCAGACAGCATTTCATTGATGTTTTCACAGGAGAGGTCTTTGAATACTTTGGTATTTCCTCAAATTGTAGCGAGTATTTGTATCATCTGATACATACTTTGGTTGAAAATCTGACTGAAAACTTTATTTCTACGAATATGAGGTGATGATATGTTTGAGAGGAAAAGTAATATAATCTACCTTGTATTTTTATCGTTATGTGGTCTTATGTTGGCTCTTTTGATTGGTACAAAGATACTCAAAAAGGACAAAACAAACTTTTCGGAAAACTATAATACAACGCTGAAAGTCGGAGATTACATTATAAAAGCAACTAACGCAACATACATTTCCGATAAAAAAGAAATGTATTTTTACTTATCTGCAAAACAGGAAACTGGAACAGATTTGCACACAAGCAGTTATCCCGAAACAACGCTTATCAGCTTTACTTTCCGTGATAAAAACGGTAAAGAAACAAAAAAGCGAGTGCTTGAAAAGGAAAAAGGAACTGATGATGTAACGAAAACTGTTATCAATGATATGACAAAAAAGTATTCTGTAAATGATATTGATGATGATTATATCTACATATATATCGAGATCGTTTCAGTTCGTGATGAGTATAAGGAAGAAGATACAAAAGACGAATTTGGTAACGTTTATGAGGGCAAAACTCACGCAAAAGAAGAATACAAATGTGTTGTTGTTATTGATAAGACTGATATAAAAGTTGTATCAAGTGAGGAAGATGATAGCAAGGTAGAAACAACAGTATCGTTTGAAAAGCCAAAGGAAACTGAAAAATCATCTGACAATTCGTCAAGTGTTCCTGATGATAGTTCAAGTGATAATTCTTCGGATAGCGGCGCAGAAACTACTACAAAATCAACCGATAACAGTAATAGCGAAACAACATCTGTATCGGCTGATACAACTACAACCGCAGGCAATACTACGGCAAACGGCGGTAATGGCGGCGGCAATCAGACTGAAAAAACATCTGCGGCAACATCTAAAAAAGAAGAAAAAACAACTGCGGCTACAAGCAAAACAACTGCAAAACAATCATCACAAACAACTACGAAAGCTACCACAAAGGCTACTACAAAAGCTACAACAAAATCAACTACAAAAGCTACATCTGCGGCAAATAAGCCGACAGAATTCAGGACAGAGCCTAATATGCCGATAACATTAAAGCTTGGAAAAACAACAAAAATCAAGGCTGTGTACACGCCTGTCAGCTATGTTCCTGCGCTGAAATGGGAAAGCTTTGATACAAGCAAGGTCACAGTTTCACAGGACGGAACAGTTAAAGCTGTTGGCTATGGCTCAACAATTATCAAGGTCACGGACACAAAATCAGGTAGCACAGCAAGCGTGATGGTTACAGTAAATTGAGGTGAATACAATGGATAATGAAAACGTGAACGGCGTTGAAATCAACGAGGAAATCAATGAAGAAACGATTGAAAAAGAGGTCATTGATGATGTAATAACAGAGCAGGAGAGTGTGTCGCAAGACACAGAAAACGAACTTGTTTATCAGTATCCCGTTGATGAAATGCTCGGTGATTATGAGGACTATTTTAAACAGGAATACCGCAAAAACAAGAAAGTTTTGCGCAACTTGATATTTTTGTGTTTAGGCTGTCTTGTAAGTTTTTCACTGTATTGTGTGCCTGCATTAAGCCGTTTTTCTACTGCCTTTTTGATTTTGTCGATAGTAATACTGGTAGTGACATTTATGTTTGCAAAGGCTATCACAAACAAAAAGAGCCTGCATTTTCTCTCGATAAATGCAGATGAAGAACGGCTGAAACTGACTTATTACACGCAGGCAAGACACTACAAAAGAGAGTACAATATCAAGTATAAAAACATTGTATCTTGTAGGTTTTGCAATTCGGATTTTACAAAAATTCAGTTTGTTGTGAGCAGAACAAAGTGCAAGGCTTATGATATTTACGATACGGAAATTAGCAATGAGCCTGTTACTTATCTTGTATTTAATATCAATCCTTTAAGCTATGAGCAAGGCTATTTTATGTATGTAGCTGATAAGTTTTTTGAAATTAAAGGTTTTGAAATGACTAATAAACTTATCAAAAAATACGGCAACGCTGATGAATATTTCAACTATTTACAAGAGGGGAGTGAGGACGAATGAGCAATGAAACTACATCATTTACCTTGCGAATTTCAAAAGATACTCTTGAACAGTTAGACAAAGAAGCTAAACTAAATGGTGTTTCAAGAACGGAACTTATCTGCGAACTGGCAAAGCTTTATTGCAATGTAAAACAGGATTTTATATATAATATTCTTTCGTCTGCTGTTCGTTCTGCGGTAAATAAGGAGATACAAAGGTTGACGGCTCTGACAATGGAATGTTTAAAAACGGTCAATCAATATAATTTTGAAGCGACCAAATCAACACAAGCATTTATAAAACAAATCATTCCTGAATATCAGAAAATTGATTTATCTAATGCGGAAATTGATGATGTTTTATTTATGACTGAAATGCTTGAAAAGGATAAAAACGATTGATGTTTACATAAAAAAATAACTGAAATCGTTATCAAAACAACTGTGAATTATTTGTAACGTCACACAATGTTCATATTAGCGTTTCGTAAAATGCTAATTAATGGCAGATTTGCGGTAAAGCGTATTTACCGAACAGGACAAAAACGGTAAAGTGTATTTACCGAACAAGGCAAAAACGGTAAAGTGTATTTACTGTTTTGCTCTCCTGTGATGCGTTATCGGTAAAGTGTATTTACTGTTTCCTTGAAAAACGGTAAATATATATTTACTATTTCTGTGAAAGTGATACCACAACGCAGTTGCAAAAATGGCGGTACTACCGCCATTTGACATTGGCTGTGATACCACAGCCTTTATGCTCATTCAAATGACGGACGCAGGACGGCATTTGAATTTGATATTCCTTTTAGGATAAATCTGAAAAAGTGAGGTAAATGTTATGGCTGAAAAAATGAACTGCACGTTGGCTCTTACAAAAAAGTCAAAAGAAATGCTTAATATGTTGTATATGAAAAGTACAATAAAAACCGTAAGTGAATATGTACGTTGGCTTATTCAGGAAGAATGTGATCGACAGGGAATAAACATTGAAAAAGAAGAAATACATCACAAAAGTTCGACTGGAAATGCGGCATTGGACAAAGTAAACGATGCTGTGCATTTTTTACTTAATAAAGTAGAGATAATAGAAGAACAGAATAAAACACTATTGGCTGAAAACAATTCGCTGAAAGCTGTAAATAAAGAACAGTCACGCATACTTTATAAACTGCTTGCAGGTCAGGATACTTATTTAAACGAAATACAGATAAAGGCTGACGAAATCTATGAACGTGCTGAAAAAGAGTACAATGAAAAACAGCGTAAACTTTCAATCGAAAAAGCAAATAGCGGCAAACAATTTTAACAAAGCTACTGGAAAGAATAAAAGGGTGATGTAAATGACTATTGCACAACTTTTAATCTTATTCGGTGCGTTTGTTGCATTGGCAATGCTTATACTATTCATTGTAGTTGTATATTCGATAATCAAGACACAGACAAACACACGAATTCTAACAGAACAGAATAAGCAGATAATAAGTCAGATTAATATTCTGCTTGGTGAGATACAGAAGATAGAAGAACAACAGTTTAATGCTTATAAAAACGAATATGAATATATGCGTTTTATGGCGCAAAAACAAGGTGATGTAAATGGGTAGTCCTGCGGTAATTTTCAAAAATAAGTTTATCTACGACTGGTATGTGGGTAAAGACGATTTGTATGATTATTTTGGTCGTAAAGAAGCTTTTGAAAGTAAAAAAGACGATACACAGCTTGAAAATGCTAACGAAAATATCCTTGAAAACGTAGTTGAACATAACTACGATTATTTTGAGTATATGAAAAATGAGCATAAGTCTGACGGACTTTTTGACAACGAACATGATGTTTTGTCGCAAGACAAAATCGAACAGTATAGAAAGCTTGAAAAACAGTCGCAAAAAGAGGGTTGTCCTAAATATATTTGGGTGGTATCCTTTGATAATAAATTCTTGGAAGAAAACAATGTCCTTGTCGCAGGCAAGCTTGACACGGAACGTTTAAAAGATGTTGCCCGAAAAGGTGCAAATGCTCTTATCAATAAGTCGGATAAATTAAATATCAATAATACCTATTGGACTGGTGCTATACACGTTAATACCGATAACGTACATATACACTTTTCTGTGTGTGAACAACACAGGCTTGAAGATAGGAAAAAGACCTTTGCAGGCAAGGGACAGGATGCGCTTGAACTTTCTGCTATGCGAAAAATGAAATCAGTCATTGCAAACGAAATAGTAGGTATATCCCACACTCCCGAACTGACCGCTTTTAAACGTCAGCACCTTATACCTAATTTTACGTCCTCTATTACCGCAAGTTACAACTTGCTTTCCCTTGCTAAAAAATTGCCGCCTGCGCCGCCGCACTCCGCTTGGAAATACGGTGACAAGCGAATGAAACCTTATCAGCCACTTATCAATGAGTGCGTTGACACCATTATCAACGCTGATGATAAGCTGAAAAAGGACTTTAACACCTACGTTTCCTTGCTTGCCGATATGTCTAACGGCTACCTTGACTTTTACGGCGAACAGTCACAGGCTCTTGCGTACTCGCAAAATCAGCTTGACGATTTTTACAATCGTGCAGGCAATCAGCTTTTGCAGGCGCTTTATAAGTTTACGCAGGAAAAGGACAATGCGCCCAAAAGGGCGTATCTAAAAGGGGAAGAAAAAACCGATTACGCAAAGTACAAAAAGCTGGTAGGGGACAAGGACTTTGATAGTGCCGCCGATGTGCTGAAAAAGCACATTGACAATCCTACCTTTGAGTATAAGCTTGCTCGGCTCTATGCTGATAATTACGTTGGTGTATATCAACAGCGAGGATTTGAAATGTTACAAAAAATAGCTGATAATCCGCTACACTATAATAACGATAAAGCTAATATGTATCTCTCACGCAAATATCTAAAAGAGAATGATTATGATAAAGCTATAAAAACACTCACGCCGCTTGCCGAAAACGGCAATATGTTTTCGCAGTATAGTCTTGGCAAACTTTATCTGCGCCATGAATGTCGTGACTTGGATAAAGCGGCGCACTGGTTAAAGCAATCTGCTGATAACGGAAATCATTACGCACAGTGCGCATACGGCTTAATGTGCGTGAAATCAGGTAGCGAACAGCTTAAAACTATTGGTTATGATTATCTCGGACAGGCTATGACTGGCGGCAACAGCTTTGCTTACAAGTATCTGCAAAGTAACAAGCAAGACTACAAAAAGTATTCTGCTACACCATACCGCAAGCCTGCGGTCAAATCTTCAACTAAAACCTTGCGCAGTATTCACAGCCAAAGGGCAATGCGCAGTTTTCAGCGTTCCTATAACGATTGTTGGCACATTCTCAAACAAATGATGAGTGAGTATGAAAGCCACATCAGGCAACTTAAAAACGAATTCGAATATGAAAATAATATCATTTCTGATGATGATTACGATTATGCTTACGATTTGTCGATAGATTAAGTATCTAAAAGGAGAAAAAAATGGATATAGAAAGTTATATGTTAAAAATATCAGATTTAACAAATATAAAGAAATATACTTCTTTTCAAAAAGAGTGTATAAATACTTGGTTTAATGTTTGGAATTTGTCATTTGATGATGTAGCTTTGGCGTTTAAAGGAACTATTGATATTTATAATAAACGTGATATGTTTATACCTATTTATTCGGGACAATGTTGGGAAAGTAGATTTTTTAGACTTTGGAATGCAATTTTAAAGGGTGTTAAGGAGGAAAAAGATGTACGAAGATGATGTGAAACAGGAAAAAAAGCGTGTATGGGTGCGCCTTGCGCAGTTTGTCAGCTTTTCCTCGATATTCTATGTGCTTATCTGCCTTGTTACGAACTATCTTACGCTTGCTTTGCAGTATACCAATCAGCACAATCAGCCTAACTTTGATAGTCAGGCTTTTTGGCAATTTAAGTGGAAATACCTTGTTATACCTGATAAGAACTTTCCTTTGCCAGTGTCCTTAATGGGTGCTTTGATAGTTTCTATCCTGCTTGTTATGCGACTTGATACTAACTGGCACGTTAAGAACGACAATAAAAACATAAAAGGTCGGGAACGTTTTATGAACAAAAAGGAAATGGAAAGCCTTTTGTACTCGTTTCCTGCGAATGATATGAAAAGTGCAGAAAAAAGCGGCATTATGCTTGCATTACAAGACGGACGGTATTATGTAGATGCTGAAACGATACATAGCCTTATAATCGGTACAACTCGTTCAGGTAAAGGTCAGACTTTCGTTCTGCCTATGGTACGCCATATCGCAATGAGTAAAGCGAAGCATAGTATCGTTGTCAACGATCCAAAGGGCGAGATTTTGGAGAATTGCTACAAAATTATGGTTGATAACGGCTACAACGTGACCGTTCTCAACTTGCGTGACACGGACAAATCGAGCCTTTGGAATCCGTTGCAAGAAATAATCAATCTTTATAAAACCGCTTGCGATAGCGCTCGTGAGCTAAATCGGGCGGCAGAACTGTCGGAGTGCATCAAACAGGTACAGTCCCTTGCGACAGTTTTCACAGCCAATGAGCAGTCCGACCCGATTTGGCCTGAGAGCGCTAAATCGCTATTGGTGGCTATGATATTATTCTTACTGGAACAGGGATATAAAAACAATCATCTTGAAAATATATCAATGTATTCTATATACTCGTTCTTTATCGAATTTGGTACTGAAAACGAGGTGCAAAGCGTTAACGGTGCAAAAAAAGAGATAAATGCGCTTGACAGCTTGTTTCAAGCCTTACCTATCGGCTCTCCTGCAAAAGCCGCTTACGCTACATCACGCTTTTCAAGCGGTGATACCCGTTCCTCAATCTTTACAACCTTGTCCTCAAATATAGGCATTTTTGGCTCGGACACAGGTATTTCAAAGCTGACAAGCGGCAATCAAATCAAATTTCAAGAACTTGCCAATCCCGATAAGCCTATGGCGGTCTTTATGGTAGTTCCTGATGAAGATGTATCACGACACGTTATAGCGTCCTTGTTCATCAACCAATGTTACAACGCACTCGTTCAGTATTCATCTGAATTTAAGGGACAGAAATTGCCGCAGAGAGTGCAGTTTATTCTTGATGAGTTCGGTAACATGGTACAAATTCCTGCAATGGATACCAAAATAACTGTCGGCGCAGGCAGACAGTTACTTTTCAATCTGTTCGTTCAGGACTTAAATCAGCTTGATACAAAGTACGGAAATGCGGCGAAAACAATACGTTCTAACTGTGGTAATATGATTTACATCAATTCACTTGATGATGATACAAACAAGTATTTTAGTGCTGTGCTTGGTAACAGAACTATTGAATATACCACATATTCAGGTAGCCTGCACAAATTTTTAGACCATCAGTCAGGTGCGGTAGACAGCAAGCCGCTTATCGAGCCTGCCGAACTCGGACGTATGGAATTCGGCTCGGCGGTCACTAAACGTCAGCGTTGCTATCCAATCAAGACAAAATTCACGCCGTTCTATCAACTTGGTATCAAAGCTGAAAGCATTGATAATATCGCTAAGAATATGGACTTGATACATCAGGAGTTGGAAGATACCATATATCCGTTAAGCGAGGTATGGGAACTTTTGTTTGAGCCTATAAAGGATAATGACGGATTTATCTATAAGCGAGAGGGAACAGGCGAGAACACAAAGTATTTCTTAAAAAATACGAACATAGAAAATTCCTCTTGGATAGAATTTGATTATGAAAAAGATGCAAGAGAAAATAAACACAAACAATTCTATCGAAATGGCGAAAGTGCTTACATATCAGAGGACGGACACACTCGCACAAAGTGGGATAATAAGCGAAAAGCTATTGCCGCAGAAAAAGCAAAGAAAATCAAGCATACTGCGGCACAGACCGACTTTACTGATAAGAGCGTTCAGCCGCCATCTGACCGTGATATTGCTATTCAGGCATTGCAAAGTAGTCTGAACGATCCGACAGAGTTTAACCGCTATATTGACGATAAGAACTTTGAGAAAGCAAAGAAACTGATTACATCAGCTTTCGCAAGAAAAGCAGTCACAAAAGAGCAAAAGGATATACTGTTAGCATATCTGAACACGTTTTCAAATAAAAACGTGTAAAAACGTATGGTAAAAATTTTAAAATATTAAAAGATGCACAATATTTGTTGAGAAATTTTGTGTATTTCACTAATGGAAATATTTACCATGTTGTTATATACTATAATTACACAAAAAATGAGGGAGGTGTGTACGGCTTGCGTATACCAAACAGGTTTTTTGAGTTATACAACGATAGTAAATCGGAGTTCCTTGTTGCGTGTCGGCTCTACGGCTACATAAATGCCCGTACACAGCTTTCTCGGAACGGCTATGAGATATGTGTCAAGCAAGAAACACTTGCCCGTAGATGCAATCTCTCGCTGTCTACGGTGCGGCGTGTGTTAGACAAGCTTGAAGAAAAGGGACTGATAACACACAAGTACCGCACAGAGAACGCTGTCGGCAATCTCGGCACATATCATTACAGTATCAGGCAATACTCAATTAAGACTGATTATACATACGTTGACAGCTATTTTTTATCGAGAGTTCCTAACGATTTGTTCTATATGTATTGCCTGTTCTGTCGCTTGGCAGACAGCAGGACAAACCGATTTTATCAAAGCCTGCGTGACTTGCAAAAGATTACAGGCTTTAAGAGGTCGAAGATTAGTTGCTACATCAAGCGTATGATTTTACTTAAACTGATACGAAAAAGAAAAAAAAGAACACGTTATGGGGACTTCGCCCATAACGTGTTCAGTGTAGCTACAAAATCTAAAGGTTACATTCGGTCAAAAATAAAACCTTTAATTGTTTACAGAATATCACATAATAAAGGCTTTGTCAAGAGGTTTTCGAGATTTTTTGAAAAAATATTTGAAAATCGCATTTTTGGCAGAAAACAGGGGATACCTTTCTTGTTAAGGGGTGGTGGCTAAAATGGATAGTCATAGACTTAACCCATTGGTAGATTATCTGAAAGGGAAGAAAAAAATAAGATTTGTCTTATATACATAGATTATATCTTTGTAGTTAAGAGTAGGCGTTTTGTTCTGAAATCATGTGTGATCGTAATTATCCAGTATTGATTTTGTGTGCATTAATTCAAGAGCCTGCGTATGTTGTCTTACCGGCGGTAGACCGTTAAGACAACGGCAGGCGGTAAAATGTGATATTTTTTATTTCTTTTTAGATTTTTTAGAGTTCCTTTGCTCTTGAAAGTCAGAGAAACAAAGCTTTGGTCTGCGGCTCGGCGGCGGTGCGCTGTTGGGCGGCGAAAAACTTGATTGAAAGGAATTTGCTTATGAAACTTATAATTGCTGAAAAACCGTCAGTTGCAAAAGGCATTGCTGATGTTGTCGGCGCAAAAGAACTTAAACAAGGATTTTTGTCGGGCGGCGGTTACTACGTTTCTTGGTGCTACGGGCATTTAATAGGTCTGAAAATGCCTAACGATTACGAAAACAGCGGTTGGGCAGATAAATGGAGTTTCGCACAGTTGCCTATGATACCGCAGTTTGAATTCAAGCTGAAAACAAACAAGGGTGTCAAAGAGCAATTTGATGTGCTTAAAAAGCTGATGAAAAGTGCTGATGTGGACGAAATCATCTGCGGAACGGACGCTGACCGTGAGGGCGAATGTATCTTCCGATATGTTTACTACTTTGCAGGCTGTAAAAAACCTGTCAGCCGTTTGTGGCTGTCTAACCTTGAACAGTCTGCTATCCGCAAAGCGCTGAACAGCGTTAAACCTATGCGAGAATATGATAGCCTGTATGCCGCAGGATTTAGCCGTTCAAAAGCTGACTGGCTCGTTGGTATGAATGGCTCACGCTTGTTTACTTTGCGCTATGGTAACAAGCTAAATCTCGGCAGAGTGCAGACACCTACGCTTGCAATGGTGGTAAAGCGTGATTATGATGTCGATAATTTTGTGAAGCAAAAATACTTTAATGTTGACCTTGACTGCGGCGGCTTTGTGCTATCTTCGGCTCGGATTGATGATGAGCAGGCGGCTGAAAACCTTGCGGCAAGCTGTACTGGCAAGAGTGCGTTGATACAGTCCGTAAAGCGTGAGGTCAAGACGGAAAAGCCGCCAAAACTGTATGATTTAACGTCATTACAGCGTGATGCAAACAAAGCATACGGCTATACCGCAAAGCAAACGCTTGATTATACTCAAAGCCTTTATGAAAAGCGGCTTGCGACCTATCCTCGCACAGATTGTCAGTACATACCGCAAAATATGAAAAGCGAAACGCTTGATGTTCTGCGTGTGAGCAACAAGATTTTGCTGAATTTTGTTCTTGAACATACACCTGACCTTGACCGCTGTATCAATGACGAAAAGGTTACTGCACATCACGCTATTATTCCGACAACAAGCGTTGCCAATGCTGACCTGTCAGCTTTGAGCGAGGGCGAAAAGAACGTGCTTGATATGGTTGCAACACGCTTATTTGTTGCGACTGCGCCTGAGCATAAATACGAAAGCGTTAAGGTTACTGCACTGTGCAGTGATACGGAGTTCATAGCAACAGGCAGGACGGAGATAGCGGAAGGTTGGCGCAAATTCGCCAAATCATCAGAAAAGGAAAAGAAAAATGATGAAAAAGACGAAAACAAGCCGTTACCTAACATCACAGAGGGACGAAACTATGATGTAGTTGCCGCAAATAAGACAGAACATTACACAACGCCGCCTAAACCGTACACAGAAGATACTCTGCTCTCCGCTATGGAACGGGCAGGCAACGAAGAATACGATGATGAAACGGAGAAAAAAGGACTTGGAACTCCTGCAACAAGGGCAGGTATAATCGAAATGCTTGTCTATCACGGCTATGTCGAAAGGCAGAAAAAACAACTGCGGTCAACCGATAAGGGCAAGGCTCTTATCGAGGTAGTTCCCGAAGAAATCAAGTCTGTAAAGACTACGGCTGAATGGGAAATGCAGTTACAGCAGATAGAACGAGGACAGTTTTCCGCAGATACGTTCATTGAGCAGATAAAAGCGTATGTGACTGATATGGTCGCTAAATACAGTTCCGTTGACAGCACATCTGTGCTGTCGGTCAGCAATGAGCCGATAGGCAAATGTCCGATATGCAATAATGATATTGTTCTCGGCAAATATGGTTATTACTGCAAGAACAAGGCTGTCTGCGGTATGGAGATCGGTACGGTCTATAAACATCAGCTGACGGAAAACAACATCAGGGACTTGCTCGGCGGTAAATCAATTTTGTTCTCGGTCAACGGCAGGACAACCGTTGTATTGCCGAAAACATCAGAATTTAAGACAGAGGACGGAAAGATAAAGCATTACTGGAAAGTTGACGAAAGCAAAGCCAATGAGCCAATAGGCAGATGTCCGAAATGTCAGGGCGAAATTGCTCTCGGTCAATATGGCTATTACTGCAAGAACAAGGCTGTCTGCGGTATGGACGTTGGAACAGTTTACGGTCACAGGCTGACGGAGAGTAATGTCAAGGCTTTGCTCGGCGGCAAGTCTACATCATTTACCGTAAACGGCAAAAAGACAGTTGTTCAGCCGCAGTATGAGGAAAACGTTTATCAAGGAAAAACTAAATATCAATGGAAATCTTATCGAGAAAACAAGTGATTATTATTTTGTGTCGCACGACAAAATTTGTGTCTTGCGACACAAATCTTTTTGGAGGTAAAAATGGCAAGACAATATGATTTTATCAAACTGGATATGGGTACTGAACGTTTTGAATGGCTTTTAAGTGCCATTGATTTTCGTACAGAACGTTGTAATGACGTGTTGAAAAATGAAAAGAGATACGATTTAACTGAGGAAGATAAACAACGTCTTATTATTAAAATACATAAAAACAATAAATTAAAGGAAAATTTGATTTCACATTGTAAAAAATACATTAAAGAAAAAAATGAAATGAGTATTTTTAAGAATGAACTTGTTTCTTTGTTTGAAATATTACTTGGCAATTACTACGATTTAGCACGATATAAAGAACGTTCTGAATTGTTAGAAAAAAGAGTGGAATTATACGAACAATATTTAGATGAGGATTATTGTGATAAAAAAGAGGGTGAAATTAATGCGTCAGAGCAAAAATAAGCTAACAAGGCTTTATCTGAAACAACTTATTGAGGACAGCGGCTTATCAACCGCTGAATTTGCTGATAACATTGGAATATCGTTACCTTACCTTATGATATTATCAAACGATACTAAAACAATAAGTTTTGAAAGCCTTGTAAAAGTATATATCAAAGTATTTGAACTAACACATATTGCAGTTACGGAACTTATGTTGAGAGAAACAGATTATCAGATGAAAAAGTACGAAATTGAAAAACTTAATGATAGTTCGGCTGATGAAAGTGTTTCAAAAAATACCGTTGTTACAAGCGAAAATCTTGTTGTTAAATGGATAAAAGATAGCTTATCTTGTGATATGATTTATGATAAGATGATAAAAGAAACAGAAAAACAACTAAAAAAGTTGTCAAGAGGGGAGTGAAAAACATGACCGATAAAGAAAAGAAAGATTACCCTTTCCCTAAGTTTTCAGGCTGTCTGACTGGTCGGCTCGTTTATAAAGAAAGCAACAACAAGTTTATAATGCTCTATTTTCATAATACCGACTGCAAAAGCAAGCTTGCAAAGTATGTCCTGCTTGCTTGGGCAACTGGAACAGACAGTTACAAGCTGTCAGGTATAGATTTTGCTGATTTACCATTAGGGACAGTATGTAAATGCGGCTTTGATGTTACGCAGAACGAAAACGGACAGCAAACAAAGCTTAACTATGTTAAATTGCCTGATAATGCCGCAGATGCTATTGAATTGTATGCTCGTCAGTTTTTCTTTATGCTTGTTAAACGTGCATATCCTCGCTGTTTGATAGCTAATCTGACGGTCAAAAAGTTCCTTGACAATGCGGTGTATCTGTCTGCAATAGACAACAGCTACAACACTTGCTATGAGGTCACACGACAAGGTGATAACTGGCAAATACGGCGCTATAAATCAGGTGATAGCGAGGTCAAGGACACGGTTATCACGATTGACGGAAAGTCTTATGATGTACTTACAAAAGAATATAAATAGCAGGAGGTATGATATATGAGCGAATATAGAGATTATGAAAATACTGATAGCCTTGAAAAACAATTAGCTGAAAAGCAAAAAGCGTTTGACAAAAATCCGTCTGCCGATTTGTATGAGGATATTCAGTATCTAAAAGACCGCATACGTTTTGGTTATGATGATGAAGAATATGAGGAAAACGAGGAAGATTATACTGTGTTCTTGGGAGAAAGCAGAGGACGATAAATAATGCTTGACAAATAGCGTATTATCGGTTATAATATGTACAGTAGCAATGCTACGCTTGAATGAATTAAGTGCGAGTGGGTACACTATAAATAAGACACATTGGCTTTGGCAAAGTGCGAGTGGGTACACTATAAATAAGACACATTGACTGACAAAAGGCTCGGTTTTACATCGAGCCTTTTTATTTTTGAGGTGACATTATGGCAAATAAAAACTTTGAGATACATTTGCTGAAACACAGCTTTTTTCAGAAATATCCGCATTATGACTTTGAGGAAATACTTGAAAAGGAATACAGACCATACTTTGTATTCAAGGACTTAATCAATGACTGCACGTTTGCTGTGCCGTTTCGGACTAACATTTCACACAATAATCTCTATGAGGTCAAATCGTCCAAAAGAAAGTCTGACGGTAAGGTAGGACTTGACTTTTCAAAAGCTGTTGTTGTGAATAGTGAGGATATAGGCAGATTTGCAGGCATTGAAAAATGGGAGTACAGGGAAATTGAACATTCATTTGCATACATATTCCTGAAATTCAACCGTTATGTTAATGCTTATAAAGCCTATGCAATGAGCGAGGACGATAACAGTCGGACAGAAAGAAAGTTCCGCTATTCCTCGCTTAGATACTTTAATGATGAACTGGGACTAAATCAGAATGTAAACAAGCAAGTTGCCGCCGCTGATGAGTTGCTCGATCTGACAGCAGAGCAGAGCAAATGTGTTTCCCGATAAACAAGTATGCAAGAGTGCAAAATTCTATTATACCTGCAATGTTGCATTGTTGACTTTATCTTTGATGAAAGATAACAATTGTTCATAATGATAAAAGCCGTCCTGCGTGGGCGGCTTTTATTTTTTTGCCTATTTTTGTGTCGCAAGACACGAGTTTTGTCGTGCGACACAAATCAGATAGCTATTCGGTTGTTAATGTCATTTGCGATTACGTCAAATTTTCTGTTGCTGAAATGTGTGTAAATGTTCGCTGTGGTACTTATGGTGCTATGTCCTAAATACTCTTGTATATCCTTAATGTCGTATCCTAATTCTTCATGCAGATAGGTTGCGCAGGAGTGCCGCAAATCGTGAAAGCGGATATGTTTGTTTGTTGTTCTCCGCACGATTTTTCGGAACTCCTTATCAAGATAATTTGGTTTGATGACCGTTCCGCTGTGCATAGTACATACATAGTCTGCATTATCAGGCTTGCGATTGGCTTTAATAGTTGCAAGCACACACGCAAGGTTAGATGACAGGCTCAATGTGCGCTTTGATGAATTATTCTTCGTGCTGTCGCTACACAGTATTTCGTCTTTCTGTGTGTCGGTATTCCACAACTGGACAACTGTGTGCTGTACTGTCAGTTTATTCTTCTTTAAATCTATATCGCACCAACGCAATCCCAAAGCTTCGGAACGCCGCAGTCCTAACTGTATTGCAAACTGAACAGGCAGATATATCTGCGTGTTTTTGCTTTGCTCAATAAGTGCGTTGAGTTCCTCAATGCTCAACGTATTAGAACTGAAATTCTGCTTTTTAGGCTTTTCTACCTTAAATGCAATGTTACTGTCAATGTAATCGTGCTTGATTGCATAGTTCAGGCAACAGCGGATAATTGCGTGTATGTGCAGGACAGTGTTAATGCTCATACCGTCATTTATCTTATATGAATAGAACTGCTCTATATCTTTTGCAGTCAATTCTGACACTAATACGTTCCTGTCTTTGAAATAGGGGAGAATGTGCTTACTCACAAGAAACGAATAGCCTGAATAGGTATTCGGTCTGACTTTAATTCTCCATACGTTCAGCCATTCGGAAAGCAAGACTGTGAACTTTATCTGCTTTTCATTCTGCTTGTCGATCTGCGCCTTTAAGCGCAGGTTTTCTGCGGTCAAGCCGACTATTATCTGTTCTAATTCGGCTATCTTTTCCGCAGTGTTGTTCAGATTATTATCTGACATCTGATAACACACTCCTTATTTTTACACAATCTGATATTTCTATATGCTCAAAAAAGCAAAAAAAATCGTGATTTCTCACAATTTCTTAAAAAAAATATCCAATATGTACTTGACAAACGCTTTATAATATAGTATAATAAGTACATAAAATATGAGTGCTGAAAAGCACTCACCGACAGTCCATAGTTACCAGCTACGGACTGTCCTCCACAACAATCAACGGACGATTGCAGTGAAACTTGTGAATGCTCTCAATCTCGGTTACTATTGTAACACGATTTTGGATAGATGTCAAGTGTTTTCCGTTGGTTTGCGTGGACGGAGAACACTTTTCTTTTTTGGTATTAACCTTTCGGGGTTGATATATACTGCACCATTTAATAAGCCGTACTACTATCGGGAGATAGGGGTGCGTAGTGTGTAATAAGTAAACTCTACGAAAACTCCACAACTACTGTGTGTCTACTGTCGGGATGACAGCGGTGCAGTCACATCATAACAGCTTCGTTTTTTGCGAGCCTGTCACACTTTTTGACAGATACCTTGATGTGCGCCGTGACTACATCGTTACGATGTATAGCGAGTATAAACGCTGTGGCGTGAGATACCGAGTCGGAATAGAGAAGTCACAGCCTGTGAGTGCTGTGCAAGGGCGCAAACAGACAGCAAGCCGTTCTTCACGATTATTACTTTATAAGTATAAAAAAGGATTGGTGCGATACCTTATCGTGATGGCGGTGATGACTATGTGTTCTACCAAGAACGTGCGTCAAAAGTAAACGTATCACTACGAGGCAAGTATAACAGTACAGAATATATTGTAAGCGTTCTGATACAACGCTTATTGATATATTGTGATATACAACATAATATCCATAGGCGAGTTATTTGATAAACTCAACTGACTTACCTGTGGAACAAGTTCCTTTTCGGGAACTTGTTCGACAAGTAAGAATGAGCTATTGGGGATTTGAACCCCAGACCCTTTGATTAAAAGTCAAATGCTCTGCCAACTGAGCTAATAGCTCATCGCTCCTGCATCGGTGAATTCGGTTTTTAAGCCGACAAGCCAATCGCAAGTGCTTATATATTATATCAA